>Ga0208879_1000027_pt1 | contig 144405 bp, 144 predicted proteins | sample Knorr_S15_td_Bot_FD_185605 | JGI IMG/M metagenome (GOLD analysis project Ga0208879, IMG submission 185605) | Marine microbial communities from Southern Atlantic Ocean transect - Knorr_S15_td_Bottom_ad_5009_LV_A (SPAdes) (version 2) | ecosystem: Environmental > Aquatic > Marine > Oceanic...
TCTGCTACGTGGGCTTGACCGGTGTTGTCTTGGGACACTTTCGGCTCCTTTCTAGGTGCGGTAGATCTATACCCTGCACCGGGAGTCCAAACACACCACCACCCTCATGTTTTTCTCCCTTTGAAAGTGCCCCATTATCGCTGAACGCCTACAGGGCTTTAATAGATGACCTGTTGGGCCTATCCCGGATCGGCCGAGACGAACTGATTAACGAGCCCCTGGACTTGGGGAAGATGGTCCAAGAAAAGGCGGCCGAACTCAGGAACGCGCGCCCGGAACGTGAGGTTGAATTCATGATTGCTGATGATGCGGCCGCTTTTGGCGACGAAAGATTGATCGGCGTCCTGGTGGACAACCTGGTCCGAAATGCCTGGAAATTCACCTCGAAGCACGCGGCCGCCCGCATTGAATTTGGCCAGCGGCAACAGGATGGCGAGACCGTTTTCTTTATAAAAGACGACGGAGCTGGGTTCGATATGGAGTACGCCGACAAACTTTTCTTGCCTTTCTAGCGCCTGCATCCAACCGGGGAGTTTGAGGGTTCCGGCATCGGATTGGCCACCGTCAGAAGGATAGTCCAACGTCACGGCGGCAGGATCTGGGCGGAAGGCGAGGTTGAGAAGGGCGCTACCATCTTCTTCACATTGAAGGGTGGAGGGAGTGTCGAGAATGCCTAAAAAGCCCAAGATACTGTTGGTTGAAGATAATCGGGACGACCAAGACCTGGCTCTACTGGCGATCGAGTCTTCCGGCATCTGCTGTGATGTGCAAGTGGTCCATGACGGGGCTGAGGCATTGGAATTGCTGCTGGGTCCAACCCAGGGACCGCCTGATCCGCCGCGCCTGGTGGTCCTGGACCTTAAGATGCCCAAAGTCTCCGGACTCGACGTGCTCAGAGCGATGAGGGCAGACCCGCGCACGAAATATCTGCCCGTCGTCGTGTTAACTTCGTCCGGGGAACAACGCGACCTCGAGGACGCTTACGCGTCCGGGGCCAACAGTTATATCAGAAAGCCTATCGAGTTGGATGATTTCAACCAGATAATGTCCGGGATCTGCTCTTATTGGCTTCTATGGAATGAAAGCCCACAATCGGCCACCGTAGACAGAGGGATGGACGATACGCCGGCTTGAATCATGGGCCCTTGAGGAATAGGTATCCGACTCCGGGTTCGGTTTTGATGAACCGCGGCGATGCCGGGTCATCCCCCAGTTTCTGACGCAGCCGGTTCACAAACACGCGGACGTACTCCCTTTCTTCGCCGTACTCGGCGCCCCACACAGCATGGAGCAACGCCCGGTGGGTCATTACCTCCCCGGCATGGGTGGTCAGTTCCTTCAAAAGGTTGAATTCGGTTGACGTTAATTCGATACCTTTACCCGAAACTGTGACCTGGTGTGAGAGGTAGTTTACCTTCAGGTGGTCTTTCGTGAATTCCGGTGTCTCTTGATGGGGGCTATATACGGTGGCGCTTCTCAGCACGGCGTTCATCCGGGCATGCAACTCCGGCAGCGAATACGGCTTGGTGACGTAATCGTCCGCACCCGCCTGGAGCATCTGGACCTTCGCTGACTCATCGCTGATGGCGGTTGCCATGATGATTGGGACCTGCGAAGTCTCTCTGATCTTGCGGCACACCGAGAACCCATCTAGTCCAGGCATGATGACGTCCAAGAGTACAAGATCGAATCGTTGACCGGACACCATGGCGAGGCCTTCATCACCATCGCCGGCCCGCGAGACCTCAAAACCCTGCTGGGCCAGGAAATCGCTCACCTGTTCCGATAACTCAAGGTCGTCATCGACTACCAGGACTCGTTCACCGCTCATTTAATCGTTCTTCAGTGGCAGGATCGAACAGACACGATTTCAATTATATACGTTCCGTGACGGGTCCTGTCCGGGCCCATGAATGACCGGATTCTCGGGCCGTGATTCGACCGAATACCAAACCAAGGAGTAATGACGCCACATTTTGAGGAAACACCGGCGGGTTTCGTCATATGGCCCACGGAATAAGGGCCATGTTACTAGAAATCTAGAGGCCATTGGAATTATCGAGACTAAATCGTGTATGTGACAATAATCACAGACGAGGGGAAAACCAAAAGAAGGAGGCGGTCAGATGAAAACACTTAAGCGGCATCTTTGGGTGGGAGCACTAGCCTTTGGGCTATTGTTCATCGTATTGGGAACCTTGTTCATGGTAATCGGTCTTGACGCGAAGGACATGATTCGGACCGCCCTTGCGGATGAAAACGTTACTACCAGCGCAGACGCGGTGGAGTACGGTGTTCCTGCCGGTGTCGTCGTTACCGACGCCAAGACTGCGGAAGCACAGGCCGAAGTGATCAAGAAGCACAGCTTCGACCGGTACGGACGGTATGCCGACATGGACCGGGACGACCTCAACAGGGAGGCCTACCTGACCCTGCGGAACTCTCTGAACATGGCCGTCATGGGGTTCGGAGTGGCCGACCTGGCCATCGGAATGGACGCGGTGATAGTCCTGATGGGCGTGGGAACCCTGGCCTTTGTGGCCCCTGTGCTCTACATCACCACCGCCAAGGAGGGAGAGGCCGAGCCTACCGTAAAGGCGGGTGCGCCGGCGCTGGCCGTCTAGCTCCCAACTAAAAAGGGCCCCGTCCTTACCGTACGGGAAGGACGGGGCCCTTTCGTTATTCTCGTGCCCGCCTAGCTGACTCTTTCGGCGAGACCGGTCAGCGCCGCAGTCTCCTGCGAACTTGAATCGGCATCACGCCATCCGTCTCGGGCTTGGCGAATACTAGACTCCGCCGCGCCGCGGTCCCCCTCGGCTTCTTGGGCCCTGGCCAGCCAGAACATATCCCTGGGCGATTCCCGCCGCTTCAAACGGTTGTTCAGCAGGCCCTCCGACTTATCAAATTGACCGGCCCGGAGGTACGCCTCCATCAAGGTGTCTTCGAATACTTCCCGTTGAGCATGGCTCCCGCCGACTCGGCAGAGCTGGTCATAGCGCGCGTCCTGGCCGAACAGCGGTTCCATCAGGCGCACCGCCTCACCATAATCTTCGTGAACGAAGGCGGAGATGCCCTGTACCAGCGGGAGCATCACCTCAACGGCCAACTTGTCCCCGTTGCCGGCCGCGGCCCGTAGACCGTCCATCATGCTGCCCAGGGACTGGTCATCGCCGGCAACCGCGAAGGCCAAGGCCGCGTGGGAGTCACGGAAGGCGGGACCCGGCTTCTCGGCCGCCGGAGCAGCCTGGGCGCATAGCTCTCCCATGACTTCGGCCGGGGCGGCGCCGCCGTACATCTGCAGGCGCCACAACAAGGATGCGCTGTCGGTCAAGGATAGCGGGCTCTTGGCCACGACCGACGGCCGGATGTTGGAGTCATAAAGTTCCAAAGACCTTTGGTAATGGCCCATCGCCAACTCGAACAAGGCCAAGTGCCAGGATAGATGGACGTGGTAGGTGGCGCGGTCGTCGAATCCGGGCAACCATTTGGCCAGGAAACCAGCGCCTCCGGAGGCGTCACCCCGCTCGAAATAAACGTGGGCGATGGAATGGGCGGCAACGGCGTTGGTTGGCCGTTGCGCCAAGGACCGCTCCGCCAGTTTCAGGGCTTCGTCCAGCAGCCCGTTTTCGTGGTGGGCGAAAGCGTACTGGCCCTGGAAGGCCCAGTCGTCCCCGTATTCGGGCGCCACACCCTTCATCAAGGCGAAAAGCGCTTCGGGATAATTGTCGACGCCTGCGCCCACACTGCTGCACCCCATGATATACAACCGCTGGGCAACTCTAACCATCAGCATGTCTCTGGGAAACTCAGCAATGTGTTGTTGGATGACTGCCAAGGATTCCGGCCCTTTGCCATTGGCCCACAGCGCCAAAGCCTCGATCTGCTGTTGCTCACGGCGGGTTGTGCCCGCCGCCAAGGACTGGGCCTGCTGAGCAGCTTTGCGGGCCTCTGCCACTTTGCCACCGGCCATGTAGACGTAGACCAGCCCGGCGAAGGCCAGAGCAAACCCTTCGTCGGCTTCAACTGCCTGCTGAAAGCTCTGCTCCGGTCCGAAGTTTTGCTCCAGTAGCAGGTCCACTCCCTCCACCAGGTTATCGGCGGCGGCGGTGGAACTGGTGCTGATGGGAAGCCCATAGCGGTCCTTGCTACCATTGGATTCTGGCATCGCGCGACTCCTTGCAAGACTGATGTTGATCTTCCGATTTATCTGCCGATGCGGCCCCTCGGCAGGTCCGTACTGCCTACCCTATCAGCAGCGGCACCACTTCCCGTATGGCTTGGATGGTCTTTTCCACGTCTTCGCCGGTGTGGACGATTGAAGGGTAATACTTCTGGGAGCCCTTCAAGATGCCGCGTTCCAGCAGCCCAGTGTTGAACCGGGTCATCATGGCGCTGTCGGCGGCCAGGGTGTCCCGGTAGTTGGACACCGGGACCTCTGAGAAATAGACATCGAAGATGGCGTCTTCGCCGCAGCTCTGCACCGGCACGCCGTTCTCGTTGCAGATGTCCACCAGGGCGCTTCGGATGGCCGCGCCGACCCCGTTTATCTTCTCGTAGGCGCCCTCTTCCCGCAGCACGGCCAGCGTGGCCAGACCGGCGGCGCAGGCCACCGGGTTGCCGTTGAGTGTGCCGATCTGGTTCACATAAGTCTCGTCGTCCGATGCCCCACGGTCGTAGACCGATAGGATGTCGGCTCGGCCCAAGAGGCCGGCAAGCGGGTATCCGCCGCCCATGATCTTGCCCACGGTGCACATGTCCGGCGTGACGCCGAAGAGCTCTTGCGCGCCGCCGTAGGCGACCCGGAAGCCGGTCACGACTTCGTCGAATATCAGCGGAATGTTGTGCTTCTTCGTCAGGTCTCGGAGACCTTGCAGGAAGCCCGGTTTGGGGGATATCACGCGCTGTACCGGTTCCACGATGACCGCCGCGATGTCGTCCAGGTGGGCGTTGATGATGGTCTCGGTGGTGGCCAGGTCGTTGTATGGAGCGATGAGCATCAGCTCCTGGATAGCTTTGGGGATGCCGCCGCTGCTGGCCTGGGCCTGTGGGTACTCAACGGAAGGCGAGGGGGTTAGGCTCATCAGAGCGTAGTCGCTGGTGCCGTGGAACCCGCCCTCGAATTTGAGTATCTTTTCTTTGCCGGTGAAGGCACGTGCGGCCCGCATGGCCTGGAAGCAGGCATCGGTGCCGCTGGTGGTGAACCGCACCTGCTCGGCGCAGGGGACGGCGTTGACCAGCGCCTCGGCCAGTTCAACCGCTTTGTCGTTGGTGGCGAAGAAGGTGCTGCCGCCTTCGACGGCTTTGATCACGGCCTCGGTGACGGCAGGGTGGGCGTGGCCCAAGACCATCGGGCCGGACCCCATGAGCCAATCGACGTACTCGTTGCCGCTCACATCGAAGATCTTGGAGCCCTTGCCATGCGAGACCAGAAAATCCAGTTCCTTAGGGAGGGAGAGGTTGCCGCCAGTGCCGCCGGGCAAGTAGCGGCTTGCCTTCTCAAGTAGGCGTTCCTCAACGTTGCTTCGACGGGCCATCAGCTACCCTCCTGCCGGGATATGTTCCCTCTATTCTAGCCCTGCCAGATTAACCCTCAGCCTTGGCTTTATTCATGACATCCACCAGTTCTTGGACGCTGGCGGCGGAAGCCTGCAGAGCGGTCTGCTCTTCGGGGGTCAGCTTGATCTCCATGACCTGTTCCATGCCGCCGGCGCCAAGCTTCACCGGCACGCCGACGCAGAGGCCGTTGATGCCGAACTCGCCCTCCAAGTAGGTGCAGGCGGGGAGCACGCGTTTCTTGTCCAGCAGGACCGCTTCAACCATCTGGGTGATGGCAGCGGATGGGGCGTAGTAGGCGCTTCCTTCTTTAAGCAGCTCGACGATCTCGCCGCCGCCGCCGCGGGTGCGCCGCACCAATTGGTCGATCTTCTCCTCGGCCATCAGCTCGCTGATGGGGATGCCGCCGACGTTGGTGAAACGAACCAAGGGCACCATGTCATCGCCGTGGCCGCCCAGCACGAAGGCCTGGACGTCTTCCACCGAGACATCGAGCTCTTCCGCGATGAAGGTCCGGAAGCGGGCGGTGTCCAGAACACCGGCCATGCCGAACACCCGGTTCCTGGGGAATCCGCTGACCTCATAGACGTTCTGCACCATGGCGTCCAGCGGGTTGGTCACCGGCATGATGATGCAGTCGGGGGAAAACTTGACCAACTGTTCCGTCACCGAAGAAGTGATTCGCATGTTGGTCAGCAGCAGGTCGTCCCGGCTCATTCCGGGGCGGCGGGCGATTCCGGCGGTGATGACCACCACTTCAGACCCGGCTGTTTCTTCATAACTGTTGCTGCCGATGATCTTGGCGTCGGTGCCCATGATTGGGGCCGACTCCAGCATGTCCAGAGACTTGCCCTGGGGCAGGTCTTCAACCACGTCCACCAATACCACGTCGGTGTAACCCAGAGCGTGGATCCTCTGTGCGGTGGTGGCGCCCACGTTGCCGGCTCCAACAACCGTTACTTTGCTTCGCATCTTGTGACTGCTCCTCTGTACAAAAAAATAAAAACTTGCCTGGCGGGAGAAATCCCCCCAATCCTTCCTCGGTTAGGAAGGGCTACGGGGGGATCTACGCGCTATCCGTTAACTAATCTGATGCTTCTAATGCGGTGTCTTGTAGGGATCAGCCGCCAGGCGTGCTGGAGAGAGCTGCGAGCCCGACGGACGCCAATCCGAGCGTATTATATATGAGAACATGGCACGACGGTAGGCCCTTCTGGGAGGCTGGATGGGGCTGGAATGGGTATTTGCGTATGGGATGCTATAGTCAACTAATCGGGTACGAAAGATGTTCCGTTCGGCAACATTCAGCGTTGGTGATAAGGAACTCGGATGAAACGCTCCGGAATATTCGTGTCAACTGTGTTTGGTGGTTTGTGCTTCGTCGCGTTTGGATTGTGGGGGGCCTTTCAATGTGCTGTTTCTTGGATCGGCCACGCCTCATGGATATGTGGTGGGTTCTTCATCTTATTCGCGCCGATGGGGTTCGTCGCCGGACTTGCCGGTTTTTGGTTGGTCAGGATGTTTATGCGGCTGTTGTTTCGAAAACCGGCCAACTCAGGGAATCAGCCGTTTGATTAATTTTGGCAGGGCAAGTTCGCGTTAAGCCGGTCTGCAGAAGGGATTCAGATGTTAGATATGTTGGGGACACGAAGATTCAAGCTCGCTATTCTGGTCGTGTGGGTCTTGGCCTTGGTCGTCTACGGCCTCGTCTCGTTTCTGATCGCCCAAGGTGTCACGAAGGCCGACCGGAACCCGCAGGAAGACGATCCATCCAATTACGATCTAGAATTTGAGGACGTGGAGTTTCCCTCCCGCCGTGGCGATGTCGTGCTCAGCGGCTGGTATCTGCCGGGGGAGAGTTCCAGTCCGCACCTGATCTTCGTTCACGGAATCGGAAGCGTGCGCTCCGGAGATAATGCGGTGGAGCTGGCGGCCAGAATGGTCGAGTTGGGCTATAACGTTCTGATGTTCGACCTGCGGGGCCACGGCTCGTCGGGGGGAGACAAAGTCTCGGGCGGATATTTCGAGCGGTGGGACGTGTTGGGCGCTTTCGACTATCTGGTTGACCGGGGAATAGATCCCGGCCGCACTGGTCTGATGGGGTTCTCCATGGGCGCCGCTACGTCGATCTTGGCAGCGGCGGAAGAACCACGGATAACCGCGGTGGCCGCGGATAGTCCCTACGCCAACGCATCAGACCTGATCGCCCGGGAAGCGGCCCGGAAGACGCCCATACCTGGCTGGTTGACGCCTATATTCATGCCTGCGGCCAGGCTGTTGACCAAATGGATCTATGGCATAGACATCGGAGCATTAGTCCCGGAGCGGGCCGTCGCCGGACTTGGCTATCCGGTTTTGGTGATACATGGGATCGCCGACGAGCGCATCCCCTGGCGGCAAGGACAGCGGGTCGCCAGCGCGGCTGAGACGGGGAGTTCTATCTGGCTGGTGCCGGGTGTGGACCACGTTGACGCGTTCTTGACCCATCCCGATGAGTACGTGAAGCGGGTCTCCGAGTACTTTGACTCCAGGTTCAAGTAGGCCCATACCCTCGGCTATTTTTAAAACGGCTGGCTGAAGACCTCGATTCAGCCAGCCAATGTGCTGCTAGATACCGTCTATGATCGCATTCAGAGTGGCGCTGGGGCGCATGGCGGCGGCGGACATCGCTTGGCTGGGATGGAAATAGCCTCCGATATCAACCGGATGTCCCTGGGCATCGATCATTTCCTGAAGAATATCGTCTTCATTGGCGGCCATCTGCTTGGCCACTTCCGCAAAGCGAGATTGCAGCTCCGTGTCTTGGGTCTGCTTGGCCAGCGCTTCCGCCCAGTACAGAGCGAGGTAAAAATGACTGCCTCGGGTGTCCAGTTCGTTGACCCGGCGCGACGGCGAGCGGTTATTGTCCAGATGCTTCGCGATCGCTTGGTCTAGGGTCTCAGATAAGAGCTTCGCCTTTTCGTTTTTGAACTTCTCGCCGAGATGCTCGAAGGAAGCGACGAGGGCGCAGAACTCTCCCAAAGAGTCCCACCGCAGATGGCCCTCCTCAAGGAACTGCTGCACATGCCTGGGGGCCGAGCCGCCGGCGCCTGTCTCAAACATCCCACCACCCTGAAGGAGAGGGACGACAGACAGCATCTTGGCGCTGGTGCCCAATTCCAGGATCGGGAAGAGGTCGGTCAGATAATCACGCAGGATGTTGCCGGTCACGGAGATCGTGTCCTGGCCGGCCCGGCTGCGGGCCATCGTGAACTCCATCGCTTCGATGGTGGTCATGGTGCGGATATCCAGCCCAGCCGTGTCGTGGGTGGGCAGGTATTGGTCAACCTTCTTGATCAGTTCAGCATCGTGGGCCCGTTTCGGGTCCAGCCAGATGATCGCCGGCGAGCCGGTGGCCCTAGCCCGGGTGACCCCAAGCTTGACCCAGTCCCGGATCGCGGCGTCTTTGGTCTGGCACATCCGGAAGATATCGCCTTCCTCAACCCGCTGCTCCATCAGAGTCGTGCCAGATGCGTCCACAACCCGGATCGTCCCATTACCTTGAGCCGTGAAAGTCTTGTCGTGGGACCCATACTCTTCGGCTTTTTGGGCCATCAGCCCCACATTGGCGACACTGCCGATGGTAGCCGGGTCGTACGCTCCGTTCTTCTGGCAGTCTTCGATGATCGCCTGATATAGGGTCGAGTAAGAGCGGTCGGGAATCATGGCGATGGTGTCGTGCAACTCGTTGTCGGGGCCCCATGTGCGGCCGCCATCGCGGACGATCACCGGCATGGTGGCATCGATGATCACATCACTCGGCACATGCAGATTGGTGATGCCCCGGTTGGAGTTCACCATCATCAGCTCCGGGCGGACGCTATAGACCGCCTGGATATCTGCCTCGATCTCCTCTCGTTTCTCATCGGTCAGAGATTGGATCTTGGTATAGAGTTCAGCCATCCCGTTGTCGGGGTTCACGGCGAGTTCGTCCATTTCAGGAGCGTGTTTGTTGAACACGTCCTCGTAGTAAACCGAGACACAATGGCCGAAGATGATCGGATCGGATATGCGCATCATGGTCGACTTCAGGTGCAGAGAAAGCAACACGCCATCGGCTTTGGCATTCGCCATTTCTTCCGCGTAAAACTCGCGCAACTCTCTGATATTCATCGTGGAACAATCGGTGATCTCGCCGGCTGTCAAAGGGATATCGGATTTGAGCACGGTCGCCCGGCCGTCGCGGGACACAAATTCGATCGTAGCCGATCCATCTTCCTTGATCGTTACCGCTTGTTCACTACCGTAAAAATCGCCGCCGGTCATGTGGGCGACGCGGGTTTTAGACACTTCCGGCCAGTCCCGCATCATGCGATGGGGGTTGCGTTTGCCGTGTTCCTTGACCGAGATGGCCGACCGGCGGTCGGAGTTCCCTTCCCGCAGAACTGGGTTGACCGCGCTGCCCAATACCTTGGAAAAGCGGTCGAATAGTGCACGCTGTTGGTCGGTTACCGGATCATCGGGGTAGTCGGGAATATCGTATCCCTTTTCCTGTAATTCCTTGATCGCGCCTTTCAACTGGGGGATAGAGGCGCTGATATTGGGCAGCTTGATGATGTTCGCCTTTGGGTCATCGCATAGCACACTGGACATGGTCAGATAATCGGGGATCTTTTGATCATCTGTCAGCTTGTCTGGAAAATTCGCAATGATGCGGCCGGTCAATGAGATATCCCAAGCCTCTAGTTCAATGCCGGTCCCTTTGGTAAAGGCGCGGAGTATCGGCAACAGCGAGTGCGAGGCCAGGGCCGGAGCCTCGTCAATCGTGGTATAAATGATCTGGGACGCTTCTGGCATTTTCTTCCTCTTATTGAACAGGTTTCGCGGGCTGATAGGAGTGGCCAAGAGATGTGTAACCACCGTCTCGGCAATATTGATCGACACCGATTATAGGGTAGTTAATTTGACATGCCTAGCCCTCAATCGTAGCGCCAAAGCCTAGGCACAATATGAGGCCCTATAGAACGGGAAAACCGGATTTCGGACTCAGAACTGGCGGTGATCAGGCAGAAATGCCCAGATCAGGGCTAGCTGAGAGCTTCTGGTAGATCTGGACCCGGTGGCGGTAGCAGTCGGCAACGTAGACCTTTCCATCTTCGTCCACATGGACCGAGACCGGACGGTAGAAACGCTGTTTCAGTTCTATGTTCTGGGCTGCCAATTCCAGCTTGCTTTCGATGTCGGGATTAGCGTCTAGGAAGGTGCGGCCCCATTTGGACATGCCGCTGTGACCGATGAGGACGTCTTTGTAGGAGCCGGACTGGTCGAAAACCTGGACTCGGTCGTTCATCCAGTCGCACACGTAGATGTCACCGTCGGAATCAACGGCGATGCCGTTGGGCCGGTTGAACTGGCCGTCACCGTTGCCGGAGCTACCGAAGGCCATCAGGAACCGGCCCTCCGCGTCGAACTTCTGCACCCGGTCATTGCGCCAGTCGGTGACGTAGACATCACCGGCGCCGTCGATAGCGATGCCCCAGGGCATGCTGAACTGGCCTTCTCCGCCGCCTAAACTGCCCCACTCGGAGATGAACTCGCCTTCCGGCGTTAGGACTTGCACCCGGTGGTTCAAGGTATCGACGACGTAGAGTTTGCCATTGGGACCAAATGCCAAGCCGGATGGGCGGTCGAACTGTGACGGGCCGCTCCCGTGCTCTCCGAAGCTGCGGACGAATCGGTTCTCCGAATCAAAAACGCTGATTCTGTTGGTGTCTTCGTCGGCCAGGAAAAGCTCCCACCCAGGGCTGAATGCGATGGCGGTTACCCAGATGAACTCCCCGGAGCCCTCGCCCCATTCGCCAAAATGCTCCAGGAAATCGCCTTCCTTGGTGCACCGTGTGATTCGCACCGCCTCGGTCTGTTTGGCGTTGGCGCGGTTCGCAACGTAGAGCTCATTTTGAGGGCCTGTGACAACGGATACCGGCCCGCTGAACCCAGGTCCGGCCGCGGACAGTAGCCCGATAACATCGTGGTACCGGTACAGGCCTTTGGCGGAGAGGGCGTTCTGAGTTTCAGTGGTCATAGCTAAGAGAACTGGTACTCACGGCTGGACCCAATCATCTTCATGGTATGGAGCACGGTTTTCTCCGCAGATAGGCGCTCCTCAGGACTGCCGGCCACGAGCCCGCTGCGCTGGTCAAGCATCGACCTGATCTCTCCGGCGAGGTGCTCTTTGTTCTTCTCGTGTAACCGCACGTGTCCCAACAATTCCAGACAGCCGTCGATGACTGACAGCGGGTCTAGTTCTGCGGTCCGGTCCAGCAGGGCGTCGACCATGGCCCTGACACCGGGCTGTTCGATGTCGCTGACTTGGTCGGCCACGAAATTCACGCGTTCCACCAGGCTGCCGCTGTCGATCCACTCTTCGCCGGTGTGCCAGCCTTCCACCGAAGGGGGGTTGAGCAGGTCCTGGCCCATGTAACGGCAACCCAGGGCAACTTCGAATATGCCACGCTTGGGGAACTTGAAATCGCCCAACAGATGGAGAGTCCCCACGACCACTTCAGCGGGGCTTTTCACCTTGGCGAAGCGGGCTTGGTCCGACTTGAAGAAGTCCGAATTGAATAGTAGCCGGAGCATGGACCGGATGTTGTAGTTGGAGTGGAAATACTCCTCTTCCAGCATCTTTATGGCTTCGGGGTCGCCGGGCGGGGTTTGCTGCCAGGCAGGGACTTGGACATCGTCGGCCACGAAGAAGTTGTACAAGTGGCGGGAGATGAACCGGGCGGTGGCCGGCTGTTTCACGATGATGTCGATGATGTCTTCGCCGTTGAAGTTGCCCGTGTGGCCCAAGAAAGTCTTCTCGCCGTCATCGTGGTCTTCGGGCAGGTACCGGAAAAGCCAGGGCGTTTTGCCGAAGGGGATGGAGGCCACGTTGTCGTCGTCGATGGTCCAGCCGGTGAAGGCCCGGGCGGCGCTTTTCACATCCTCTTCGGTGTAATTCTCCTGACCGTCCATGCCCACACCAAGGGAGAACAACTCCAGGAGCTCCCGGCCCCAGTTCTCATTGGGGGCGTCTTTGTGGTTGAAGTTGTTGTCCAGCCAGAAGATCATCGCCGGGTCTTTCGCCAGGTGCAGCAGAAGGTCTCGAAAATTGCCCAGACCGTGGTCCCGGAACAGGTCGATCTGGTTGAGCATGGTCTTTTCGTGAAGCACCTTGGCCAGGCCGGTGGCGAACACACCGTGCCAGAACAGAGCGATCTTCTCTTGAAGCGGCCGTCCTCCGGCGTAGGCGTTCATCCGGTAGACGGACTCGGTGAGCGCGCCCTCGATGTTGCGGCTTTCCTTCCAGTCGATGAAATACCGCTCCAGAACATCCTCTTCGATGGCCGGTTGCCGTTCGGGGTGGAGCAGTTCGTCCACGGACGCTGCATAGCCAAGCTGCGAGTAACGATCCAGCTCTTGGAACGTGGCCCCGAATCCGGCGCGGCGCAGCAGGTGCGCCAGCAGGGGTTTGTCAGTTTTTGTCGTGGTGGTGGAAGCCATATTATTTAGACGAAGTCCAGTTGTTCGAATTTACCGCCCACGATCGACGTGGCGTCCAGACCCAGCCATTTCTCGGCCACTGTGCCGTAGACGCCGCGAAAATCGATGTTGTACTTCAGGTCGCCTTCTTCCAGGTCCTCTTCGTGCATGGAGGGGAACTCGCTGTAGATGCCGCCCTTCACGGGGTCGCCGATGGCCAAAGCCAGGCCGCCGGCGCCGTGGTCGGTGCCCGAGCCGTTGTCCTTCACGCGCCGCCCGAACTCGGTGAACAGGTAGATCAGGACGTTCTCAGACGCGTTGTGCTGCCTTAAGTCGTCATAGAAATCGCGGATGGCCTGAGACAGGTGGGCCAGCAACACGCCGTGGACCGGGCCCTGGTTGGCGTGAGTGTCGTAGCCCGGCTGCTCGGTGTAGAAGATGCGGGTGCCCAAATTGGCCGTCAGCACCTTGGAGATGCCCTGGAGATTTCGACCAATCAAAGAATCGGCGTATTCCACCGACGACTGGTACTGGCCAGGGACCGTTTTCAGGATATCGGCGCCCTTCAGGGCGTCCAAGCCGGTGGCGCCAAGGTATTCCATCACCGGGCCGGTGCCCACGATGGGTGAATACATCCGGGCGAACAGGTCCAGGGCCTGGGCCCGCTCTTGCTCACCGGAGATCCCCGTCAGGACTCCATAGGATTCCAACACCGCCACCGACGCCACCGGAACGCCGGTCAAAGCCATTGCCCGGGGCAGGCCGCGGCCGAAATTCACACCTGTAAGCACGTTCTCGGCCTGGGGGTCTAGGTCGCGGATGGCCCGGCCCAGCCAGCCTTCGTTGCCAACCTTCTCGGGCTCGCAGGTGTGCCAGATGTCCAGCGAGCGGAAATGCGACCGGTTGGGGCCAGGGTAGCCGATGCCGTTGATCACGGCGACCTTGCCCTCGTCGTACATGCCCTTGATCGCGGTCAGGGCCGGGTTGAAGGCCAGCTCATCGCTGATGGGCAAGACATCTTCCTGGGCGACGCCGACCGTCTTCCGGTTGTCGTAATAGACCGGGTCTTGGTAGGGGATGACCGTGTTCATGTAGTCGTTGCCACCGGTTAATTGGACCACGACCAAGATGGGGTCTTTGTTAGTAGAGGTCAACTTGAGGTCTCCTACCGGGCTATTGGCCTTGAACGGCTGCCTCGATTCTACCAGGCTGTGTGAGCCCGCGTCAGTGGTAGTGCCAATTCAACTCTGTTTATCCTTGTGACTTAAGTTATCCATACGCAAAGAAAAAGCCCGTCATTTGGGTGACGGGCCTTTGTGCTAGAGGTTAGCGCGGAAAGCGGCCGAACTCGGTTACACTCCCACGTTATCGAATTGACGGATGGTCGGCGGACCGGCCATCCAGCCCCCTAATTTTTCCATGTCGCCCCGCTCGGTGCGCCATCCAATGTATTTCTCGTATTGTTCCTTCGATCCCAGTTTTCAATGAACACCAAGTTGTTGGGGTCGTCCTGGTTCCGGTGGATGGTGATGGAGTTGCAGCCGTCGAAACCACGGGTGTGAAACAGTTCATCTCTCAGAAAATCCGTCAGGTCCTTGGTGTGGGCGGGATCGGTGGTGCATTCTAAAATCACGAGTATCGACATCCTAGGGATACCTTCAACGGTTGGTTTTACTTCATTTCCACCAGAGATCTTGTGGAATCGCGTGAACTATATGACAACCATCTGACCGCGTCAAATGTCATCCCGTTCAGTCCTATACTTCTAGCTGCGCCGTGAGTTCCTCTGGCGTGGTCACGGGCTGAAGCACAGGCCCGATTTACCTGGCCACGGGGCCGGTCAGAAGTAGTGCCGGCGCATCTCTGAAGCGTACCTGCGCCCCAGCGTGTCCCCGTTCTCCTCCAGCCAACCGCTAAAACTCGTCTGGCCGTTGGGCGGGCCGTCTGAAACCAGCAGGCCGGCCATCAACCCATCGATCTCAGCCCGAGTCAGGACCACGTCCCGCACCAATAAACCCGCGATCTTGGAGAAGAGAAGGGCCAAGTTCGGTGGCAGATGCGCGATCCTCGCTTTGCTGCCCACGCTCCGGGCGATCAATCGAATCATTTCCTCGTAGGTATATATCTCGGGGCCAACGCAGTCCAGAACACCGGATTCACCTTGCTCTGCGGCAGCGACAGCCGCCTCGGCCACATCTTCGACGTGCACCGGCTGGACGGAGTAATTACCGTCGCCTGGGACCGGAAAGATTGAGACCTTCCTGAGGAACCAAGCGATGTTGTTGATCAGGACGTCTTCGGCCCCGAATATCAGCGTGGGCCGGATGATGCTATAGGCCAAGCCCGAGTCGATGATGGCCTCTTCAACCAAAGCCTTGCCTCTGAAATAGCCAAGCGGCGAGTCGGGAGTTGGGTTCGTGATGCTGATGTGAACAATCCGCTGTACGCCGGCCTGTTTCGCCGCGTTCACCAAGGTCTTGGTGTTCTCCACCGCCGTGTCGAAGGTTGTGTTGCCACGGGGGAACCGGATCCAGTACGTGTTGTACAGAGTGGTGGCCCCGCTGAGGTTCCGGGCCAGCGCATCGGCGTCCCCAAAGTCCAACGGGTACGCCTTGACCCGGTCTCCGAAGGGGTTGACCCGTTCAGGATGGCCGGTAAGCGTCCGGACCTCTTGTCCGGCGGAAAGCAGTCTCCGGGCGATGTATCTTCCGGTGTAGCCAAAGGCGCCGGTGACTACGTTCAGTTCGGGGGTTTTCACGTTAAATTCTCGTCCCTATTTGTAACCACGACTCGTATCGACTCCCCCGGTGACATCGCCAGGTGCCACTGTGATGGCCGACGAGGCTCAGCCAAGAGGAGGGTGAATGGGTCAAGCAGTGCGCCTTCCCGCAGAGGGCTTCTGTGCCAAGACGAGCGGATGATTCTCAGTCGGTACGTGATGCGGCTCCGTGTAACCATGGCCAATCATAGTGGTCTCCAAGATGTTGAACCCAACCCGAGTTAGAATCTCCTTGTAGCCCTCTAGACCGTAGTTGCTCCAATACATGGTTACACCAAAAAAATCGTCCTCAGTGTATGCCTCCTCACCGAAACCAGTTAGCGTGCAAAGAAGGTATCCGCCGGGCTGCAGCCAATCATAGACGCGACGAAACAGCTCTGGGTGCTCCTCCCTGGGGATGTGGAATACAGAGTAGAAGGCAACGGCGCCGTTGAAGCTCAATTAAGGGAATTCAACCGACATGACATCCCCGTGGATGAAGCTCCCCTTTGGGACATTCGCCCGCGCCTGTTTGATCATCTCATTTGAGGAATCTACGCCAGTGACATTGAACTGCTGTGCCAGAGCACGAGTGTATGGGATTCCGGTACCGCAACCGATGTCGAGTATGGAAGCACCATCCGCAAGTTGCCTGGTAAGAATCTCCAGCTCGGGTCCAGGCTCGTGAGAACGAGCTTCCCGGTAGGCGGCAACACAACGGTCGTAACCTTGCTGAACAAGGGCCTTGTAGTCGATGGTCGAATCGTCCGCGGGTTTCAAATGCGAAAGACTCCAAGATCAACGTATGTTGATGACATAGCGTCCAGATCCAGCGGCACGCCGCCGAAACCCCAATCTAGCTAGGCCGCGACCGTCTTAATCTCAGACAAATAGTCGAAGCCAATTCATCCACCGCGAGGCGCCCGTCCAGAACAATGTCGCAGTTACCTTTGATCTGCCTTTCGATCTCAAGAAAGAGCGATCGGTCTCCGTTCAGATAGGAAGAGAGGTGAGCATCGAGCGATTTTAAAGACGTTTCATTCCCCCCTTCAGTGGTGGTGGTGATGTCACGCAAGACTCGCTCCGCCAAGGAATACGTCCGATGGAAACAGGCGGCAGGCTTGAGCCCGCCCCTGCTGTCCGCTTCAGCGAGTTGTTAGCTGGCAGTGTCGATTCCATGAAGAACAACCTATAGCTGGCTCCCAATCTGCTCTGCAGCATCATCTAGTTCTTCTCGCGTTGGATTCTTTCCGTATTCTTGTCCGAATCGCAGGCCAAAGCCGTCACCTGCAAATCGAGGGAACACATGAAGGTGAACGTGGAATACATCCTGGCCTGCCGCCTCGCCGTCTGCCAGAAATATGTTAACCCCCTCGCATTTGACACCGCTTCTCCGAAGCGCAACTGCAATCCTCTGGGCTATTCGAAACATATGCCCGCCTGTTTCTTCACGTAAATCGGCAAGAAACATGACGTGCTGCTTGGGAATGATCAGCACGTGCCCAGAGTTCACCGGTTGGATATCCATGAAGGCACATACCAACTCATCTTCAAATACTACACTTGAGGGGAGGTCTCCAGATAGAATGTCGCAAAAGACACAGCTGCTCATGGCATACCCTTGAGACTGCTAAGGTCAGGTGTGAAGGTCTTCCGGATGGACCGTGGTTTCAGCGTGATCATCGAAACACAACATCACCGCATCTTGAAGCAATTGGGTAAGGTTCCTGGCAACTTCTGTCTTTCCTCCCCCTGAGACGGAGCTAATGCCAATTACAAAGCCCGATTTATTCTTAATTCCCATGATTCTACGAGATTAACGGAAGAGTTCAAAGGCCAGCCCTATCCCTGAAGCTGCGCCGCCAACTCTTCGGGGGTGGTCACGGGGAGTTGGCAGGCGTAGTTCTGGCAGACGTAGGCCGTGGGTCTGCCGTCGATCATGCCGCGGGCTTCCAGCAGGGGAAGGCTGTAGCTTGCTGCTGCGTCGGCATCGTCGGCGCCCACCAAAACCTTGTTGGGGCGGAACGCGCTGGTAACTGTCCGCAGCAGGGCCGCGGTGGCTGAATTGTTCCGAGGGCCGATGATCACTACCTCTTTTGGCGAAGACACGTAGAAGTCTAGTGCGGCCAGCCAATGCCCGGTGCCGGCCGGCCCGCGGCCCATCAACTCGCGAAGGGTCCGGAGAGGCGTGGCCGCCTTTACGCGGTAGTCTTCGCTCCCGGTGATCACCGCTAGCTTGAGCAGCACGTCGGTGGCCACCGAACCGCCGCAGGGTTGGGCGTTGTCGAGGACGTCCCGTGGCCGCACCACCAGTTGGTCGTGTTCGGCGCTGGTGTCATAGAATCCGCCCACGCCATCGTCCCAGAACAGTTCGATCATGCGGTCCGCCAAGCTGATCGACTCCGTTAGCCATCGTTGGTCAAAAGTAGCCTCGTAGAGGGCCAGCAGACCGTCGGCCACGAACGAATAGTCTTCCAGATACCCAGGCAGCTTTGCCTGGCCCACCCGGTAGGTGCGGAGCAGCTTGCCGTCAGGGCGCATGGTCTCCAGTAGAAAGTTGGCGTTCTTGACGGCCGCGTCCAGGTAGTCTTGTCGCTCCAGAGCCGCGCCGGCTTCGGCGAAACTGCGGAGCATCATCCCGTTCCAAGATGCCAGCACCTTGTCGTCCAGCAGCGGGTGTATCCGCTTCTCCCGCTCCGCCCATAGCGACTTCTTACCCCGTTGGACAACGTCCACCAGCCGGTCGAGGGCGATGCCGTGCTGCTGAGCGTATTCGGAGGCTTTCTGGGTGATGTTCAGGATGGTCTTGCCTTCGAAGTTGCCGCCGTCGCGTACACCGAAGAAACCGTTGAAGATGCCGGCTTCCTCTTTCCCCAGCACGGCTTCGATCTCATCCGGAGACCAGACGAAGAACTTCCCCTCTTCGCCCTCGCTGTCTGCGTCCGTCGCCGAGAAGAAGCCGCCCTCCGGGCCAGTCATCTCCCGCAAGATGTAATCGAGGGTCTCCTCGGCGATGCGGCGGTACATGCCCCGGCCGGTGGCCTGATGGGCGTGGAGGTAGAGCCGGGCGAGCAGGGCGTTGTCGTAGAGCATCTTCTCGAAGTGGGGCACCAGCCAGTAGGTGTCGGTGGAATAGCGGGCGAACCCGCCGGCGATCTGGTCGTAGATGCCGCCCATCGCCATCTTTTCCAGAGTCAGGTCCACCATCTCCAGCGCCCGTTCGTTGTAGCCGTGGTTGTAATAGCGGAGCAACACCTCCAGGTTCATCGCTTGAGGGAACTTGGGAGCGGTGCCGGTGCCGCCGTTCTGGTAGTCGAAGTTGGTCGCCAGGGTCGTGTAGGCCTGATGCAGGGTCTCCACTGTCAGGGGCGAGTCGCCCTTGGGCATCTGCCCGGTCCGGCCCATCTGCTCGGTGAGCTGCGAGGTGACCCTTTCAATCTCACTTTTGTTGTCGCGGTATTGGTGGGCCACCGATTCCAACAACCTGGGAAATCCGGGCATGTTGAAGCGGTCCACCGGCGGGAAATAGGTGCCGCCGTAGAAGGGGCGTCCGTCCGGGGTGAGGAACACGGTCATGGGCCAGCCGCCGCTGCCGGTCAACATCTGGACCGCCTCCATGTAGACGGCATCCAAATCGGGGCGCTCTTCACGGTCAACTTTGATGCTGACGAAATGCTCGTTCATCAACGCGGCGATGGCCTCGTTCTCGAAGGACTCCCGCTCCATGACGTGGCACCAATGGCAGGCCGAATAGCCGATGCTGAGCAAGATGGGTTTATCTTCGTCTTTGGCCCGCTGCAGGGCTTCCTCTCCCCACGGATACCAGTCCACGGGGTTGTTGGCGTGCTGCAAGAGATAGGGGCTGGTCTCGCCGCTTAACCTGTTGGGCATGATCCACCTATACGAAAACCGCCGGTGGCGGAGAATTTTCTCACGCCTATTGTCAGCGAATTTGCCGAAGAAAGCCAGGACGACGTGTAGCCGCTCCTTTCGCGGTGTGAGACGATGGGTCACAATACCGAAACGGTAAAACGGCACAGCCGATCTCTTCAAGGAGACTCGGATTTGGGCTTGAGTAAGGGACCGATACTCGGATTTCTGGCGTTCTGCTTGTCTCTCGTGGCATGCGTAGGCGCCTATGATGCAACCAGGGTGTTCCCAACTGCGGTTTCCAACTCTGTGCCAGAGCGGAGCTTCATGGGTGGAGGTGCCCTAGGCGGCAATGCCGAGGCCACGTATCTTACCCGTTTGAGCCTGGAAGAAATTCCCGAAGGTCCGTGAGCCTGGGTGACTCACCGCATGGAATTGGAAGCGGGCGAGAAGATAACGCACCGCCACAAACCCGCTTTCGTATATTCCATAGAGGGCATGCACGATCTGATGGCCGCCGGCACGAATCGCGTACGGGAAGGGCAGGCATTATCGGTCCGATCTGAGATTGAGCACTCCCATCGCGCTTCTTTTGGGCCAACTGTGTTTTGGGAAACAAGGCTGGACCGCCCAGGTTCGACCCCGGCCGGATTCGAGGCGGAAACCGTCTTCGAGAGCCCCGTTTTGGAGGACATCCCCGAGAACCTATTGGTGGTATTCATTCCGGTTGAAATTCCACCAGGCGGGGAGACCAGCGTTCATAGCCACCCGGGACCGGAATTCATATACCAGATGTCTGGGGGCATCGACTACCAGAACGACATCATCGGCGTCCGGAAAATGGTGGCTGGCGACGTTGAGGGTTTACCTCCGTTAACGGCGGTCCAAAAGAGGAACCCTTCGGATGAACAAGCCGTATTCCTCTCCTGGTTTCTGGTTGATAAAGAAAAAGATTTCGCCTCTCCGGCAGCGTTCAGAGACGCTGGGCTTGGCCAGAACCTGGCCCTGCTGGAGAACGGGGCGTCGGTGGCCGGAGTCAGTTCTAATTTCGGTAGTGGCGGCAACGACTCGGCATTCGGGGCGGCCAACGCCCTGGACGGAGACCCGGCCACGGAATGGTCCTCGGCCAGCGACGGCGACGCCGCCTGGATCGACGTGGAACTCGCGGCGATGACCAACGTCACTTCGGTGGGGTTCTGGACCCGGACCATGGGCGACACCGCCCAGGTGAATTCGTTCCAAGTGACTACCGGCCAGGGCGAGACCTACGGGCCATTCACCGTGGACGACGGCACAACCATCTATCGGTTCGAAACCCAGTTCACGGCCAGGCGGCTGCAGTTCGAACTGCTGGATACCTCGGGAGGAAATACCGGGGCGTTGGAGATTGAGGTTTATGGGGAGGTGGCGCGTTAATCCACGAGCCTGACCTATCTACCCGGCCCCTTGGGAATCTCCGATTCCTCGCCCAACCGCACCATAAACTCGTCCAGGGGCATGGCGCCAAGGTCTTCGCCGTCACGATTGCGGACGGCCACTGCCCCGGCTTCTGCTTCCCGGTCTCCGGCAACCAACATATAGGGAACCTTTTGCATCTGGGCTTGGCGAATTTTTTGACCCATCCGCTCGCCGCGAGTGTCCACTTCCACGCGGAACCCAGCTTCGGTAAGAGTCTTTGCCACCGATTCGCAGTATTCGATGTGCCGGTCGGCGATGGGGATCAACACGGCCTGCACCGGGGCCATCCAGAGTGGGAACGCGCCGCCGTAATGCTCGATCAATACTCCCAGGAACCGCTCCATGGAGCCGAGGATGGCCCGGTGGACCATGTAGGGCTGGCTGCGGCCGCCTTCGGCATCCTGGTAGGTTAGATCAAACCGCTGGGGCAGGTTGAAGTCGAACTGAACGGTAGTGCACTGCCAGGCCCGGCCCAGAGCGTCGGTGATGTTGATGTCTATCTTGGGCCCGTAGAACGCTCCGCCGCCCTCATCGACGGTGAACGGCAAACCCCGCTTCTCCAATGCGCCCTTCAGCGATTGGGTGGCGTGTTCCCACATCTCTGGGTCGCCCACATACTTCTCGGGACGGGTGGATAGGGAGATGGAGTAATCCTTAAACCCAAATGCGTCCAGCAACTCGAAGGTCAATTCCAAGACCCCGCCGATCTCGTCCTCCACCTGGTCAGGAGTGCAGAAGATATGTGCGTCGTCCTGGGTGAAACCGCGCACGCGCATCAGTCCGTGCAGGACCCCGCTCCGCTCGTAGCGGTAGACGGTGCCCAGTTCGGCATACCGCAGGGGAAGTTCCCGGTAGCTGTGCAGCGCCGTCTTGTAGATCTGGATGTGGAAGGGACAGTTCATGGGCTTCAGGTAATATTGCTGCTCGTCCAATTCCAGAGGGGGGAACATGCCATCTTGGTAGAAATCCAAGTGGCCGCTGGTCTCCCAGAGCTGGGCCCGGCCGATGTGGGGCGAATAGACGATGTCGTACCCCAGCCGGTAGTGGAGGGCTTTCCAATAGTCCTCGATCAGGGAACGGACCCGGCCGCCCTTGGGATGCCAGACGATCAGGCCCGGTCCGATTTCATCGTGGACGCTGAACAGGTTCAGTTGGCGGCCTAATGTCCGGTGATCCCGGCGTTCGGCTTCTTCCAGCCGCTCCAGGTGGTCAGCCAACTCTTGTTCAGACTCAAAGGCCGTGCCATAGATGCGTTGCAGCATTGGGCGCTTCTCGTCGCCCCGCCAATAGGCCCCGGCCACGCTGAGCAGCTTCATGGCTGGAATGTCTGAGGTGCCATGCACATGGGGACCCTGGCACAGGTCCACGAACTCGTCGTGCCGATAGATCGATATGGCCTCTTCGTCGGGCAGGCCTTCGATCAGTTCCATCTTGTATGGCTGGTCCGAGAACATGGTCTCGACGTCGGCGCGGCTAAGTTCCTCCCGCTGGAAGGGGAAACCTTCTTTGATGGTCTTCTTCATCAGTTTCTCGATCTCTTCCAGGTCCTCCGGAGTGAAGGGACGGGAAACTTCAAAGTCGTAATAGAACCCGTTCTCGATGGGCGGGCCGATGCCCATCTTGGCTTCGGGGAACAGTTTTAGGACTGCATCGGCCATCACGTGGGCGGCCGAATGGCGCATGGCTTGGCGGTGTGCCTGGGCCTCGTCTACGCCCTCGGTTTCAAGGGAGCCGTGATCTAACATTTCACCTACTCTGGAGTTGTGGAATGGGTATGTGGGCGGCGCAAGAAACAGCCGCGCAGGCAATTATATCTTACGCCGGGTGAAATCCCTCAGGGAAAGAACCTCCAGTGTCCGCCGAAGGTAATTGCCCGGCCGAAGGGGCCCCTAGCCCGCCAGTTCCAAGAACAACTCGCGCCAACGCCTGGCCTTGATGGAACTAACGATGTGCTCGCGCACGCTCAGCACGTAGGTCCCGGTGACCAGGACTGTGAGCAGCAGGCAGAGACCCACCTGCTGGGCGCCCTGCCCGGTGACCCAGAGCAGGATGTTCAACAAGATGAATCCCAAAGCGGCGCCCAGGACTACATTTCGTAGCAGCAGCATCACCAGAATGCTGGGTCCGGCGGTTATTACGGTGAGCCACGGGACGATCACCAAGGAGATGCCGAAGATGGCCGCCGCGCCCTTTCCGCCCCGGAAGTTCAAGAAGACCGGCCAGTTGTGACCGACGACCACGAGGGGTGTGGTGATGAACAACACCCAATCGTCGAGCCCCAACAGCCGGGGCGCCGCCACCGCCAACATGCCCTTTGCCGTGTCCACCAGCAGCACTGTGATTCCCGCCCAGGCGCCTACCTGGTTGTAGGCGTTCAACGCTCCCACGTTGCGGCTGCCCACGTCCCGGATGTCTTTGCCTTTGACTGACCGGACGACCAAGTAGGCCGTGGGTACAGACCCCATGACGTAAGCCGCCACAGCCAAGGAGATCACCGCAAAAAATTCAAGAGTCAAATCTTCAATTCCGCCCAAAGATGTCTAACACCAGAATAACCCGCACGCTATTCGGAACGCCAATTCAGTCCGCGCCTTTCGCCTCCGCAGTTTCTTTCAATGACTGCATTTGCCTGAGCACCAGGCGTTCGTAGCGGCGCTTCACGTAGAGGCGGGCCACCATCCAACCGGCGCCCGGGAGCAGATGCATCCGGCACTCGATCTCTCCGTTGTGGGTCATGATGGTCCCGGAATCCACCTCGGTGAACACGAACTCCTCCTGGGAGTGGTACAGCGGGTCCTCCAGATGCCGGAAGGTGATCCGCTCTTCGGGGTATAGGACCACCTCCTCCAAAGTGCGGTACATCTTCCGGCCGTCCTGGGACCGGAACTCCATCAACAGCCGGTTGCCGTCCCGCTCGATCAACCTTTTACTTTCTTCGTTTTCCTCCGGCTTTCCTGAGGGACCGCTGCCATCGACGGCATCACCGAACGAACTGATCAGCTCGGATACCGCCGATCGCGGGGCACGGATAGATACGCTCTGCGTTCGAAGATTCACTTTCATGGAAGCCAACTCCGGTAGCGGTGTGAGTCCGGTGAATTGGATGTGGACAGATCAAAAGAGATGTGGTTTGGCCGGGGAGTACACTCATCGCTCAGCCATAGATATAATTACCGGGACCGGTTAACGACGCACTTACTGGAGAACGCATGGCGACGGAACAAGACCTGCAAGATTTTACGACCCAGGTGACCTGCCCGGACGACTTCGACGACTTCTGGGCCGTCACGCTGGAGATGCTTTCCGCGATCTCCCTCAAACCGGTGGTCAGCGCCGAACCACTGCGCAGCAATGACGATGTGCATGTTTTCAATGTCACATATCTGAGCCTGGGCGGCCTGGAGATCTCGGCGTGGTACAGCCTACCGGCCCAGGGAAACGGCCCATTCCCGGCCGTGATCAACTTCCCTGGTTACAAGTCGGAACCGCCGGTGCGCCGCGACTGGGCCAAGAAAGGCGTGGCCGTGTTGTCGGTGGCGGTGCGGGGCAAGTTGAAAAGCAATTCCGAGTTCAACCCCGGGTATCCCGGTCTGCTCACGTCCGGACTGGAGAGCAAGGAGACCTACGGCTATAGAGGGGTCATCTCCGACTGCGTGCGCGGCGTCGATTTTCTCCGCTCCCGGCCGGAGATCGACCCCGGCCGCATCTTTGCCTGCGGCACCAGCCAAGGCGGTGGACTAACGCTAATTACATCGGCACTACGTCCAGAGATCAAAGCCGGTGTTTCCGGATATCCCTTCTTATGCTGCTACCCCGAGTCCATGGCCATGTTCCGGTCCTATCCCTACGATGAGCTGGCCTGCTACGCCAGGGCCTACCCGGACCAAGAAGAGCAGATGCTGGAGACGCTACGCTACTTCGATGCGGTAAATTTCGCTCCCCGGATCAAGTGCCCTATGGTGGTTGGCATCGCCCTGGAGGATGAAGTCTGCCCTCCCGAGACCAGCTACGCCGCCTACCAAGCATTGACCGGCAATAAAGAACTTTGGCTCTTCCCGAATTCGGGACACGGCAACGCCCACGAATATCCGGGCCAGGAAAGGGCTTGGCTGGAGAGTCAGATAGAGCTATCGGCGGGTGGGTCATGACCACCGCGGCCAACCGGTTCTGGCGAGAGACCGAGGCGGTCTTGGCGGAACTTCCGGCCGGTGTGCGCCTTCACCGGGACGATTTCTACTCCCAGCCCGACTGGGATGTTTTCCAGATGAGGTATACCTCGGCCGACGGCTTCAGGTTGTTCGCTTGGCTGTCGGTCCCCCACGGAGACGGGCCGTTTCCGGCTGTCGTACGGATGCCCGATTACGCCAGCGTCCATGACATCGTCTACACCCCGATGCGGGAACGGGCGGTGGTCATGAATCCCACTTTTCGGGGCCAACGCCAGAGCGACCAGGTCTTACAGGCAGAGTTTCCGGGACTGCTGACCGAGGGTATCGAAAACCCAGAAACCTATGTGATGCGCCGGGTCTTCGCCGACGCCCTCAGGGGGTTCGACGTCTTGTTGGCTGAGGAACAGGCCCAAGTGGGAGAGGTAGCGATCATCGGGACCGGCCTTGGCGGGGCGCTGGCTCTGGCCGTTGCCGCACGCCGTGAGTCAGTCAAAGCTGTAGCGGCCAACACCCCCATGGCCCTGGGCAATCCGGCGTCGCTGGCGCCGGGGTTGGCCTACCCGTTGGCGGAGCTGGACGACTACATGCGGCTGTATCCAGACCGTAAAGATGCGGTGAAGAAAAACACCGCTGACCTGGACCCCCTCAAGACAGCCGCCAAGATCACCGCGCCGGTACTGCTTAGTGTGGGCATCTATGACACTGGGTCGTGCCCCTTGGCCTTCGGCGAAAAATTGGCGGAACGGATACCGGACTGCGACCTCCGGGTCTATCACGGGGCCGGCGAGGGCGGCGGGCATGAGCACGCCCAGATACAACTTTCTTGGCTGTCGGACAAGCTGGGCCTCGGCTGATTTTCTCCTCGGAAACTGCCGGGTCGGCTGGGGTTCGGTGACGGCTTGCTGATATAATCGATTCAGGAAATGGCCGGGACATCCGCCCTTTCTTGAGAGTAAATCGCTACGAACCGAACTGGAGATATCACGGACCATGGACCAACTAAGACAACACCTATCGACCCTCGACCAAAAGATCGCGTCGGTGGTGGAGCGTCTTTGACCTCTCCAGTAAAGAAGACGCCATAAGCGTCATGGAGCGCGAGGCGGGCGAACCGGGCTACTGGGACGACCACCAGACCGCGCAACAGAAGATGCAGCAACTTGGCCGCTTGAAGGACACCGTGTCCTTGTGGCGCGGCCTGGTGTCCAGCTCCCGAAACCTGCTGGAACTGACCGAGATGGCCCTGGCCGAGGACGATTCTTCGCTCCAAGAACAGTTGGAAGCCGAGTCTGAAGAATTAACCAAGGTGTTAGCCAGAGAAGAGATCAACCTCACGCTCTCTGGACCCTACGACGACCGGCCCGCCATCGTGACGATCCACGCCGGCGCCGGCGGCACCGACGCCCAGGACTGGGCCGAGATGCTGGTGCAGATGTACAGCCAGTGGGCAGAGGCTGGGAAGCGGCCCCTGGAAATGATGGACCTCTCCTACGGTGAGGAAGCTGGCCTGCGCGGAGCCACCCTGGAGATTGGCGGGCCCCATGCGTTTGGTTACCTGATCGCCGAGCAGGGCGTCCACCGGCTGGTGCGCCTTTCGCCGTTCGACCCCAACAACCTGCGCCAGACCTCGTTCGCCCAGGTGGAGGTCCTGCCGACCGCCGAGGACGAACCTGAGGTGGAGATTCGTTCGGAAGACATCAAGATGGATACCTTCCGTTCCAGCGGCCCCGGAGGCCAGAACGTTCAGAAAGTCGCGTCGGCGGTGCGGCTGACCCACATCCCAACCGGCATCGTGGTCTCGTGCCAGAACGAGCGCTCCCAGCACCAGAACCGGGAGTACGCCATCAGGATACTGAAGGCCAGGCTGCTGGCTCGGCAGGCTGAGGAGAAGGCCAAAGAAGTGGCCGGTCTTCGATCGGAAAGAAAGGCTGCCGAGTGGGGCAGCCAGATCCGCAGCTACGTGCTCCACCCCTACAAATCGGTGAAAGACCACCGCACCAACCTGCAGAGCACCAACCCTGAAGCCGTGCTGAACGGCGCCATAGACCAGTTCATTGAGGCCTACCTGATGTCTAAGGTTGGGGGGTAGGCCGCCCTCGGTCTTTCCAGCTTTCGCCGGAAGGACGAGATTCGCCGCAGGATGACCAAACGGACCTAGCCTCATTTGCGACAATATGCGGGTTAAAAACCCGCGCCTACACACCGTCATTCTGGCGAAAGCCAGAATCCAGATTGGCCGCCGTAGCCAACTGTCATCTATGAAACCGTTCCTGGATTCCAGCCGTCGCTGGAAAGACAGGATGCTTAGCTTTCCGGCCACCCGTTCGTGGTGAGTCCGTCGAACCACTTGCTATGGTTAAGCCATCTGTTGCGAACAGTTCCTTCGACGAGCTCAGGATGAGCGGGTTGGTGGTGGCATGCCGCTTCCGCCCCATCTTTCACGCGAAAGCTGAAATCCAGGATCCTCTGGTAGATGACGGTTGAACCACCTCCGCCCGCGTGCGATTCGGCCTTCGCTGGACTGACAGGCGTTCGTAGGCGCGGGTTTATTAACCCGCTGTGCCTGTCGTATAAAACGCTCATCTAAATCATTGCCCTTGGGATCCAACATTTTCTTGGGGGCCTGGGAGGCCGTTCGTTTCAATTAGGTTGTTGGCTGTAGAGAACGGCGGGTTGAAAACCCGCACCTACGGAGTGTGGCGTAGAGATAGGCATCCAGGGAAAATAAGAAAAAGCCCGCCGTTCAGGCGGGCTTTTTGTTGGCTGGTAAACCGGTTCCTAGCAGTTGCCGAGTATGTGTCCCATGCGGGCTTTCTTGGTCTTCAGGTAGGTGCGGTTCTCGTCGGTTACTTCCGCTTCCACGGGGATGCGGTCGACGATCTCTAGGTCGAACCCTGACAGTCCAGCCACCTTCTTGGGATTGTTGGTCAATAGGTTAAGCTTGCGGACGCCCAGATCGCGGAGGATCTGCGCTCCGACGCCGTAATGCCGCAGGTCTGGTTCGAAGCCCAGTGTTTCGTTGGCTTCCACCGTGTCCAGGCCTTGGTCTTGCAGGGAGTAGGCTTTGATCTTATTGTGGAGCCCGATGCCGCGGCCCTCTTGGCGCATGTAGAGGAAGATGCCGTTGCCTGCTTCGGCCAGCTGCTTCAGCGCCAGGTCGATCTGTTCACCGCAGTCGCAGCGCATGCTGCCGAAGACGTCGCCGGTGAGGCATTCGCTGTGGATGCGGACCAAGACCGGTTCGTCCTCCGTCCACTCGCCGATGGTCAGTGCGATGTGCTCGCCCGAATCGATGTGGCTCTTGTAGGCGATGGCCTGGAATGGGCCGTAGCGGGTCGGAAGCCGGGCCTCGGCGACGCGCTCGATGAGTCGCTCGGTCCGGCGGCGCTGGGCGATGATCTGGGCGATGCTGAGAATCTTGAGTCCGTGTTCTTCGGCGAACTCCTCCAGTTGGGGGAGCCGGGACATGGAGCCGTCTTCAGCCATGATCTCGCAGACGATGCCGGCGGGGTACATGCCCAACATCTCGCAGAGATCCACGGCGGCTTCGGTGTGGCCAGCCCGGGCCAGCACTCCGCCGGGATGATACCGCAGCGGGAAGAGATGGCCGGGACGGGTTAATTCTTCTGGTTTGGTCTTCGGGTCCAGCATGGCCAGGATGGTCGCGGCGCGGTCCCCGGCTGAGATACCGGTGGTGGTGTTAACGTTGTAGTCCACCGACACGGTGAAGGCTGTCTGGTTCTTTTCCGAGCCGTTCTGGCTGACCATGAGCGGTATCTGGAGTTCGTCCAAGCGCTCGCCGATGATGGGCATACAGAGCAGGCCGCGGGCGTGGGTAACAACGAAGTTCACTGCCTCGGCGGTCACCATCTCGGCGGGCATCACCAAGTCCCCTTCATTTTCGCGGTTCTCATCGTCAACAACGATCAGGAACCGGCCCGCTTTTAGCTCTTCGAGCCCTTCTTCAAGACTGCACAAAGGCATAATTTAGTCCTTAAGGCGCTTCGTCTCCGGTCCGGTATCACCGGTCCAAAAGACTCTCTACATACTTCGCTAGGATGTCGGCCTCCAGGTTCACACGGTCCCCGACCGATAATGAAGCCAAATTAGTATTCTTCAGCGTGTATGGTATCACAGCCAGAGTGAACGATGAGGCACCTCTTTTTACCACGGTCAAACTGATACCGTCAACCGCGACGAAGCCTTTCTCAACGATATAACGCTGCAGGCGTTTCGGGACTCGGATACGGAATACCGTGGAGTCGCCGTCCCGTTTGGTAGACATAACACGGCCGGTACCGTCCACGTGCCCCTGCATGATGTGCCCGCCCATCCGGTCGCTGGCCAAGAGAGCGCGTTCCAAGTTCACTGGCCCGCCTACTGAAAGCTGATCCAGGGAGGTCCGGCGCATGGTCTCCGGGGAGAGGTCCACCGAGAACTCAGTCCGGTCAAAACTGACGGCGGTGAGGCACGCGCCGTTGACCGCGATGCTGTCGCCCAGTTTCAAGTCCTCTGTGACTTTGGTGGCCCGGACAGTCATGCCGATGTCACTGATCTTGGCGACGACGCCCACTTCTTCTACGATTCCGGTAAACACTTTATACCTTTAACACGCTCGCCTATTCAATATCCGATTCGTCTTCGAGCCCATCTATCTCAAAAGAGTCCGGCACTCCGGATTCTCTGCTCGGATACCCTATTATGAGCCAATCCGGCCCAATTTGCTGGGTGCGGACGTCCTCCAAAGTCCATGCGTCGTCCATCATGATTACCCCTGAGCCCTCTACGGGCGACAGCGACGTCTCACCGCCGACGATCACCGGGGCGACGAAAGCGTATACCTTGTCCACAAGTCCCGCATCGAAGAATGCTCCGTGGACCGAGCCGCCGCCCTCCACCAACAGGTTCACGATGCCTTTGGAACCCAGGTGATCCAGCAGTGCCGGCAGTGATACCCGCCGGTCTTCCCCCGAGGGTAGCACCACAACTTCTGCCCCCGCTTGTTCTAGGGCTAGGACCCGCGCATCCGGCGCTGATTCCGTGGTGGCGATGAGAGTGGAGCCGGGTTGGCTGAACATGACCGCCTTGACCGGGGTGTGGCCGACGCTGTCTAAGACCACCCGCAGTGGCTGACGTTCCAACGGGTTCCCATCGGCGTCTCGCGATGTCAGGTACGGGTCGTCTCTCAGCGCTGTGTTGACGCCCACCAAGATGGCGTCGCAGACCCGGCGCATCCGTTGCACGAACCCGCGCGCTTCCGGCCCCGTCACCCATTTCGAGTCGCCGGTGTGGGTGGCGATCTTGCCGTCCAGGGTCATGGCGTACTTAACCGTGACGAAGGGCCTGCGAGTGGAGATGTGCTTGGCGAAAGCTTCGTAGAGCTCTCGGGCGCCTTCCGCTTCTTCCTCAACGACCCGGATGCCCGCGTCGGCCAGTTCGTCCCTTCCCTTGCCTGAGACATCTGGATTGGGGTCGATGACGGCGAAATGGACTTCAACGATGCCGGCCGCGATGATGGCTTTGGTGCATGGCGGGGTGCGGCCCCACGTGCAGCAGGGCTCCAATGTGGTGTAGAGAGTAGCGCCCCGGGCCTGGTCAGATGCCTGCTTCAGGGCGACAATCTCGGCGTGGTCTTGGCCCGAGGGCTGAGTGGCGCCGGTACCGATCACTGCGCCGTCTTTGACCAACACCGCTCCCACGGCGGGATTGGGGCTGGTGTCCCCTACAACTTCATTGGCTAACTCAACGGCCCGTAGCATGTGGTCCATCGGCTGGATCACGCCGTCTGATGGGACAGTCCGCAGATGGGGATGGCTGGGTGGCGTAAGACCATGTTGCTCCCATGAAAACCACGATTTGGACTCGGTCTACCGGCCCCGGCGATGGGAGCCTCAGACACCAGAAGTTTAACAACCCTGGAATTGCCCCGCAACAGTAAAACCGGTTCCGCTGGAGGCTGCCGTAGCGTCAAAGAGGGCGGAGTCAATAACGACCCCGCCCTCTTTGCACTTGATGGCTTCACCTCGTCGCATTAAGGGGCGATGGCGAAGACTCCCTGCACGCTCACGTTCACATCCAACTCCCCGGCCAAGATGCTGGTGGACTGGTCGCCTGCGAACCCGAAGGCCGCCGCGGATTCGACCCTGGCGAAGGACTGTGGCACTCCGCCGCCGGACTCGGTCAGGAAGACCAGCTTGCCCAGTTCCACTCCTGCTAGTTCGGCCATGGCGTTGGCCTTGGTCAGCAGGTCGGCGATGGCCTCTTCCCTTGCCTCGATCTGGAGAGGCTTGGTGTCCTCAATGGTGAAGCTGACGCGGTTGATGCGGACCAGGTTCCCGGCAGCCTCGGTGGCGCCGTCGATGATGTTGCCCATGTCGTCCAGGTCACGGACCTTGATGTTCAGCGTATTGGTCACCTGGTACCCGATGAGCACCCGCTCGAATTCCACACGGCATTCGCTGCCCTTTTCTTCAGGAATCACGCTTGGAATCACGATCATCTCAACGACTTCAGGGGATCCCGGAGCCGGCATACCGATCGTCGCCCCACTGGTGGCCGGCTCCAAATCTTCCAAATCTCTGGAGGCTTCGGTGCACCGGGTGATCTCCTGGGTCGTGTAACGGGGAAAGATGCTAAATTGGCTGGTCTGCATGTCCCGGTCTTCGATGTTGTTGGCTCTGAGGACCGAGATGGTGGCGTCGATGGCGCCAGCCGCCATGCCGCGGGCTTCGGATGCGGTGTCGGCCAAGGCTTCCACGCCCAGGCTGATTATGCCCAGATCGGGGTCGCCGGTGGCCTTGCCGATCCCGTTGACCCAGATGCCGGTGTTAGCGCCGGAGCCGGACCGGAGCAATTGGACTGCCTCAGGACCGCCGACGGCCGATAGCAGATCGGCGATGTTGCCCGGCGTCTCGCCGTTGTCATCGGAACTACAGGCCACCGCCAATAACAGGACCAGGATGGCGCCCAACAGGACCAACTTCTTTTTGCCTTTTATTACTGTTCGGAACATGGTGTTTATCTCTCCTAGATTTTCGCCCTGCGGCGTTGATTACATGGGTTAAGACGGAGGGGCGATGGAAAAAGTTCCCGGGGTAGCGAACCGGTCATCTGGGAGGGCTGCCTCACACCAGTAATTAAGGAAAATCCCGTCGGCCGGAACGCCAACGATAGACCAGCACGGCCACGGACAGGACAGCCGATGCTCCGGCAGCAACTTCCAGTAACCGCCACCAAGCAGATGTGCCGCTGCCCTTAGTATCGGTGACCAGGTCTGGAACTGCCCTTTCGAACGGCTCAGGGGATGTCCGTGCCGGTCCGACGGCGTTCGTCGGTCCAGTGCCGCTTGCAGGTGCTCTGGAAACCCCGTCCTCGCCAGCAGAATCGGCCTCGGGCGCGGGAGCTGCCACCGGGGCTGCGGTGGATTCGGCGGCGCTTGCCTCTTCATCCTGGGAAGCCGTAGTCATCTTTACGACTGGCGCCGAAGTTGACAACGGCACGGCGGTCGCATCCGCCCCGAATGACGACACGGCCGCCTCACCGCCAGCTTGTTCTTCTTGGACCAGTTGCGCGGTGGTGGCCGCCTCGGGAGCGGCGGCGGCCAGCGGCGGCGGCACCCCTTCTCCTGCGGCGGCGCTGGATGCATCGCCCGTGCCGCCACCGGTTGTGTCAGCGGAGAGAGCGGTCGATTCGATCGCCGACTGGCCCGCCGGACCGGGACCGGATATGGGGCCTGTCGCGCCGGTGACCTCCTCTAATTCGGCAACCGGAGCCGCCGCCGTGGTCACGCTATCCTGCCGCAGCGGGTCGGAGGTCAGGCCGCCGGTGGCATCCACCGAGATGGTTACCGCCAGGGCCAGCGCGGCCACCGACGCGGCGCCCGCGTAGACCCAGTTGGGCGCACGCAGTGCCAGAGCTGGGCGCGACCGCACCGGTTCCAGCGGTGGGGCGGACATGACGAAGCTGCGACGGGGTTCTGCCATGGGCAGTTGCTGCATCATGGCCACTAGGGCCCGCAGCTCCGCCAGGTCCTGGCGGCAGGAGTCACAGTCCGCCAACTGCTGTTCGACCCTTTCCAAGGGCCGGCCCAACAGCCGTCCGTCCAGGTACTCGCTGAGCGTGTCCTGGCCGATATGCTTATGTGATGATCTAAATATCCACATAGTTCATCTACACTTCTTGACGGAAACGGGACGGTAAAAGTTCCCCTGTATTCTGAAGGCAGTCGCGCATTCCGCCCCGGCCCCGGCTGACCCGCGACTTAACGGTGCCCAAGGAACAGCCCATGCTCTCGGACGCTTCTTCGTAGCTGAGGCCGTGCACGTCCACCAGCAAAACGGCCAGACGCCGGTCTTCTTGAAGGCCGTCTAGGCAGCCCTGGATCGCCGCCCTTAGCTCAGACTGTTCGGCGCGGTCCTCCGGCGACGCTTCATCGGAAGGGAGGTCCACGGCGCTGGGGCCCTGGGGCTCGTCGCTGTCGGTGCTGGGGAGAGGGTCCAAAGAGACAGCAGGCCGGGACTTGCGGGCGCGCAGCATGTCGCGGCAGGTGTTGGAGACGATGCGGAGCACCCAGGCGGTGAGGTTCTCGCCACGGAAACGGTTGAAAGCCCGGTACGCGGAGACGAAACTCTCTTGGACCGCGTCTTTCGCTAATGCCCAATCGCTGAGCATCCGCCGCGCCAGGTTATACGCCTGGGTCTGATAAATCTCGATCACGCAGTTGAAACAGGAAGACTGTCCCGACTGGTCTGTGACCTGCAGGTTGGCGTGGGGCGAGGTGTGGGTGATCTGGGCCATTGCTAGAAACGTACGGTCCGGCGGTCTGCCGATGGTAAAAATATGGGCCGAGGCGATCGGCCGACCCGCTTCAAAATTTTACCGTGCTAGGGATAATGAACGTCTGTATTTGCCGGGCTGATTTATCCGTGAATGGCCTACCCATGGAAGTTGGCCCTGCCGGCCAGATGTTCCCGAGCCATGAAGAACTTGTGTGTCTCCGAGGTTCTGCCGCCGTTGCGGGGATGTGGCGCCAGAGGGCGATCGGGCACCCAGACCGTAAGAATCAAAACGGCCCAAGGTCAACTGAAGGGTCAAAGACGAGGTCTAAGGTAAGGGGAAAGCGGAAGGGTCAGTGGAAGGGGCAGACTTTGAAGAAAGCGCCGGATAGGCCGCCGCGGCTGTCGTCGGTGTCGCCGATCTCGTTGGTGTAACTCGCCAAGGCGACGCTCGAGGCGCCTGGTTCATCAGACACCGCCTGGCTGACCGCAGCCACGCCCGTGGCGACGATGGACAGGGTGAGTAACCCGATGACGAATATTGCAGCCAGTTTTGGTTTCATTGCTATGACGCTGATGCGGGGTTCACCCAAACGGTGACTGAGTCAGATTCATTCTATAACAGTGATTCTGGGAATGCCAGGTTAGGGCCTTGGTTTTTGGCCGCCCAACCGTTCGATAGCGAGTGAAAGGCCACGGATTTTTCGAGTCCCCATGCTAGAATAAAGCCCGTCTACGCACATATACGTTAGCCACTGGATCTCGGACCGCCAGATGCAATTTCGCAACCTGCCCAGCGTCGATAGTGTTCTCGCCAATCATGATGTGGCCGCCGCCGCCCAGTCCTTCGACCGCGAATGGGTCGTGGACCTGGTGCGGGAGGCGTTGGAATCGGCTCGGGAACAGATCAGACAGGGCGGAGACTCCCCCAACGCCGGCGATGTCGCCGGTTCGGTCTGCCAGATGATTGACGACACCATGCGGGCCGAGCCGCGCCACGTGATCAACGCTACTGGAGTGGTGATCCACACAAACCTGGGACGCGCTCCACTCAGCCGTGCCGCGATCGAGGCCTCCAATCAGGCCGCCCAGGGTTATTCCAACCTGGAGCTGGACCTGTCGACCGGACGCCGCGGCTCCCGGCAGGCGCAGGTGCAGTCCCTGTTGCGCCAGATCACCGGGGCGGAGGCAGCCCTGGCGGTGAACAACAATGCGTCAGCCATGTTGCTGGGGCTTTCGGCCTTGGCCGGCGGCAAAGAGGTGGTGGTCTCTCGGTCCGAGGCTGTCGAGATCGGCGGCGGATTCCGGGTGCCGGACGTGCTGCGCCAAAGCGGAGCGACCTTGGTCGATATCGGCACCACCAACCGCACCTACGTTCGCGACTATGACGATGCCGTGACCGAGAACACGGCCGCATTCTTAAAAGTTCACGCCAGCAACTTCCGGGTGGAGGGTTTCACCGCGTCCGTTGCGACGGCCGACCTGGTGGAGGTGGGCGCCAAGAGAGGCATCCCGGTGCTCCATGACGTTGGCAGCGGCAGCCTGATGCTGACCGAGAAGTACGGCATGGCGCACGAACCGACGCCCCAAGAGAGCATCAAGGACGGAGCCGGACTGGTATTCTTCTCCGGCGACAAGCTTCTGGGCGGGCCGCAAGCTGGCATCGTGGTCGGCAAGAAAGACTTGGTGGACGTTTTGGCACGGCACCCCTTGGCCAGGGCGGTGCGTATCGACAAGCTTAGTCTGGCCAGTCTCACGGCGACTCTGGTCCATTACTTGAGGGGTGAAGCCGAGAAAGAGATACCGGTCTGGCGCATGATCTCCACGCCCGAAGTCGCCTTGAAGAAGCGGGCAAAGTCGTGGCAGAAAGGGCTGGAATGCCCTTCATCGGTGGAGCAGAGCCGCTCCGCGGTTGGCGGCGGCAGTCTGCCTGGCGAGACATTGCCGACATGGGTTCTCTCTTTGGACTGCCAGGCGTTGGGGCCGGAAGAGGTCATGCGGCGGTTGCGGGGGAGCAACACCCCGGTGATCGCCCGCATCGAAGAGGACCGGGTCTTGTTGGATCCAAGGACAGTGTTGCCCGAAGAAGACGGGCCACTGCTGGATGCGCTTCGGGCCGCAGTCGCTGATTGATCCGCGATTCAGCTTGACGCTGATTTATTCATAAATGTGGACAGGAAAACTGGATGACCGATTATCTACTGGTGCACGGCGCGGGACAAGGGGCTTGGAGTTGGGGACCGGTTTGGGGGCATATGACCGCCCCTGAGGAACACCCACCCACGCTGCACAAACGCCGCAAGGCCAACCGGGTCCACCCTCTGGACCTGCCCGGTCACGGCGCGGACGCCGGCGGAGACACCTCCGCTGTACGTCTGGAGGAATGCGTCCAGGCCATCACCCGGACCGTGGAACGGGAGGGATTGAAGGACCTGGTGCTGGTGGGACATGGTTTCTCCGGCAGCTTGGTTGTCCAGGCGGCCAGCGAGATGGAAGCCCCGCCCAAGCGGGTGGTGCTGGTGGCCGGCATAGTCCCCGCCCCGCAGCGTCCGCTGCTAAGCGCCTGCCCAGCGAAAACAAGGACCGCCTTCAGGGTGATGTCCCTGCTCAGTTCGCTGGCCCGCCAGGAGCTGAAGCTGCCCAGCCCGGCCATCAACGGTTTCTTGTGCAACGGGATGGATTCCATGGAGATCGTGCAGCTTGTAGGGTTCTTCGGCCCGCTGCCGACCAGGGTGCTCAAGTCCAAGTTACCCATGGATACCATGGAGCTGCCCTGCCCGGTGACCTACGTCATACTTACCCAAGACAAGATGATCCCGCCCGACGCCCAGGCCCGCATCGCCGAGCGGTTTGAGGGCGTGGAAACAGTGGAGATCGAGTCCTGCCACCAGGTAATGGCCCAACACCCCAAGGAATTGGCCGAGGTGTTGTTGCGGTACGCGTAGCGGGAATAATACCCTCTCCCACGCATGGGAGAGGGTTAGGGAGAGGGCGATCGTTGCGGGAACATCATTTGCAGGTCCGATTCGTCGGGCGTAGGCGCCGGTTTTTAACCGGCCGTGCTCCTGGTAGAACCAATCTGGCGAATCGCACCGGAAACACATCCCGTAATGATCCGGTCTCAGGAATCTAGATAATTCAACCAGTGCCCCAGCGGGTTAAAAACCCGCGCCTACGGTATTTGGCGCACCATCTCGCGCCCGTAGGGGCAGGTTTCTAACCTGCCCTTTTTTCGTGCCGGGTAATCTGCCGAAGCGAACGATACACACGGGAGGTGTAAACGGCAGGTAGCCGCGAGGAGCGTCATCTACTACAGGCAGGGCGGGTTGGAAACCCGCCCCTACGACCGTCGACGTGATTAGCGCCGGAATCAACGGGGAAGACCTGGAATTTAAAAAGGCCCCGTCCTTCTCAGAAGGACGGGGCCTTTCACGTTGCTAGAGGTAAATAAGCGGCCTAATGGACGTGGCCGTGGTCTTCGGGTTTGTCGTCGTGTTCATCGGTGATCAGCGCCTGGGAGGTGAGGATCATCGAGGCCACGCTGGCGGCGTTCTCCAGGGCGGCGCGGGTAACTTTGGTTGGGTCGATTATGCCCTTGGCCACCATATCCCCGTAGTCGTTTTTCCTGGCGTCGTAGCCGTAGTTGGCGCCGCTATTGTTGCGGACCTCTTCCAGCACCACCGCGGCTTCTTGCCCCGAGTTACTGGCGATGATCCGGATGGGTATCTCCAACGCCTTTTTCAGGATGGTCTTGCCCACATTTTCGTTGTCAGGCAGAGTCAGTCCGTCCAGGGCTGACATGGCCTGGATATAGGCCACTCCACCGCCGGGGACGACGCCCTCTTCGATGGCGGCCCGGGTGGCGGACAGGGCGTCTTCAACCCTCGCCTTGCGCTCCTTGAGCTCGGGCTCGGTGGGCGCGCCGACCTTCACCACGGCGACTCCGCCGGAGAGCTTGGCCAGCCGTTCTTGCAGCTTTTCTTTGTCGTATTCCGAAGTGGTCTCTTCGATCTGGACCCTGATCTGCTCAACGCGGCCCTTGATGTCGTCGGAAGTTCCGTGGCCGTCGATGATGGTAGTGCGGTCCTTGGTGGACTCGACGCGACGGGCCTGGCCCAGGTCGGCGATAGTTGCCTGGTCCAGACGGCGTCCGGTCTCTTCGGAGATCACCTGGCCTCCGGTGAGCACGGCGATGTCTTCCAACATGGCCTTGCGGCGGTCGCCGAAGCCGGGGGCTTTCAGCGCCAGACAGTTCAACGTGCCGCGCAGCCGATTGACCACGAGCACGGCCAAGGCTTCACTGTCGATGTCCTCGGCGATGATCACCAAGCTCTTGCTGACCTGGAGGACCTGCTCCAAGAGCGGGACCAGTTCAGAAGCGGAGGAGATCTTCTTATCGGTTATCAGGATATAGGGGTTCTCGATCACCGCTTCCATGCGTTCCGGATTGGTGACGAAGTAAGGGCTGATATAGCCACGGTCGAAGTTCATGCCATCGACGTACTCAGTCTCCGACTCCATGCCTTTGCTCTCTTCAACGGTGACGACACCCTGAACGCCGACCTTTTCCAGCACGTCGGCAAGCATGTTTCCGATCTCTTCGTTGTTGGCGGAAACAGAGGCCACCTGGGCCATCTGGTCCCGGCCTTCGATGGTGTTGGAATTCTTGCTAAGCTCGGCCACCACAGCGGCGACGCTCTTGTCGATGCCCCGTTTGATAGCCATGGGGTCAGCGCCGGCCACCACGTTTTTGATGCCCTCTTGGACGATCACCTGGGCGAGAATGGTGGCGGTGGTGGTCCCGTCGCCGGCAACCTCATTGGTCTTGGCGGCGGCTTCTTTAATCATTTGCGCGCCCATATTCTCGAACGACTGCGGCAACGAGATCTCTTTGGCGATCGTCACGCCGTCGTTGGTGATGACAGGAGCGCCCCATTTCTTCTCAAGGATGACGTTTCGGCCCTTGGGACCCAGGGTCAGCTTAACGGCATTGGCGACGGTATCGATCCCATTGAGCAGTGCTTGTTGGGCCGCCTCGTCGCGAATGATCTCTTTGGCAGGCATCGTTTTCTCCTTAAATATACAGACGGGGAATCCTCTCCCCGGTCGAGCTTCTGATCGGTATCCAATTGCGCTACGTTAATATGGCCAAGATGTCGTTCATCCCCAAGACCAGGAGCTCTTCGTCTTCAACATTGACTTCGGTCCCGGCGAATTTGGAGTAGATCACCTTGTCGCCAGGCTTAACTTCCATCTCAACCCGCTTGCCGTTGTTGAGCACGCGGCCTGGTCCCGTCGCCACTACCTCACCCTCTTGCGGGCGTTCTTGGGCGGTGTCGGGCAGGTAGATCCCACCTTTGGTGAGGCTTTCTTGTTCGCTGGGCCGGACGACAACCCGGTCTCCCATGGGCTTAAGGTCGGTCGCCGATTTGGCGCTTGTGGTCATTACGGGTCCCTCTATTCAGTTAATCATCTGGTCATCGCCAGCCATTTTTGTTCGACTGGCCTAATCAAGGATATGACCGCACCTGCCAATGGTCAAGTTATGAGTGTCCTCTGAGAATTATCCCATGCTAGACTGCGCCCATGTCATTCACGGCTGACCTACACCTGCATTCCCGCTACGCCTACGCCTGCAGCAAAAACCTGACCCTGGCCAATCTAGCCGCCTGGGCCAAGGTTAAAGGCATCGACCTACTGTCCAGCGCCGACTTCACCCATCCTGCGTGGCTGGCCGAACTGACCGAGGGCTTGCAGCCGGCCGGGGAGGGGTTTTTTCATTCGATGGCGTAAAGTTTGTTCTGGGGACGGAACTTAGCTGCGTCTACAAGCAGGGAGGGCGCTCACGCCGCGTGCATCTGTTGGTCTTCGCCCCCGGATTCGAGGCGGTCAACGGGATTCGCGAGATGCTGGAGGGGCTCGGTTCCAAGCTGAACGGCGACGGCCGGCCCACGGTCGGAGCTTCGGCCAGAGACCTGACCGCCCGGCTGCTGGACATCGACGAAGCCTGCATGGTGGTCCCGGCCCACATCTGGACACTCTGGTACGGGATGCTGGGATCAAAGTCTGGTTTCGATGCCTTGGATGAATGCTTCGGGGACATGACTGTTCATATCCCAGCCGTGGAGACGGGTTTGTCCAGCGACCCTGAGATGAATTGGGGGGTGCCAGCCCTAGCCGGAAAGACGATCGTGTCTTTTTCCGACGCTCACTCCCTGCCCAACATAGGCCGCGAGTTGACGGTATTTCAAGGAGACGCGGACTACCGTGGCCTGGCGGCCGGACTCAAGGAAAACCGGGTGGAGCAGACCATCGAGTTCTTCCCCGAAGAAGGAAAATACCACCTGACGGGACACCGCAAATGTGGAATCAGCCAATCTCCCGGCGAGACCAGATTTTCCGGGACAAGATGCCCAGAATGCAGCCGGCCCTTGACTTTGGGCGTGCTCCACCGGGTAGAGGAATTGTCCCACGGTGAAAGCCCTTCAGATCAACGGGCCAGACGCCCCTATGCCAAGTTGGCGCCGCTGATCGAGCTATTGGCCTACACCATGCGCAAAGGCCGCGCGGCCAAGTCTGTGGGCCTGGCCTACCACCGCATCTGCGATGAACTGGGCGGAGAAATCAGGGTATTGACTCAGGCCGGGTATGACGACCTGGAACGGGTTGGTGGAGAGGAGTTGGCGACCGCCGTGACCAAGGTTAGAGCCGGGAACGTCGATATAGTTCCCGGATTCGACGGGCAGTACGGGAGGGTGCATCCGGCCGGTTAGCCGCCTATCTGCTGGCCCTGGCGAGATCTTTGGGACGGGCCAAGGCCAGAACACCGGTCTTCAGGGTCACTGGGTCGAATGACGCCAGGGCGATCTCCTGTCCTACAGCTAGGTCTTGTGCCCCCAGAATACGGCCTTCCTGGGTGATCGCGGTCTCGGAGTTGACCCTCAAACTGATGAAGTCCAGCCAGATGTTGGAAACGGTGACCCGTACCTCGCCGCCAAAACCGGCGGTCACTCCCCTGATGGTGCCCGCCACGAGTCCAGGCTCCGGCGCCTTCAGACTGAGGACTTCGATCTCTCCCGTTATCCTGACCCTCGTGTTGGGTCTTACCAGGTCCCCCACTCGAACATCTTGGATAGAAACGAGCCGGCCGTCGCGGCGAATCGCGGTGCCGGCGTTGTGAGTGAACGACCGGAACCGGCCTTCCGTAGTCCTGATGGTCAGATTGCCTTGGGCCGTCTTGGGGATGAAGCTGTGAACTACGCCGGCCACTGTTTCCTCATTTGGAGAGAGTGCCAGGGACTCAAGTTCCAACAACCGCTGGGAGGCGGGGTCGAAACGGGCGAATACGCTTAACCCCTCCAGGGACGGGTCCAACTCGACGGGCGCTCCATTTAGGTATACCGGGGCTCTGGGGGTCTGTCCGCTGGTCTGCAGCGATACCGGTTGCCCGGTTGCTTGGTCCAGGATGGTGATGAACTCTCCGGTGTCTTTCACGTCCATCAGGATACCTTGGACCTCTCCCCGGCCCGCGACGGCGGCCAGTTGGGTCGAGGATTCGGCGGACAGGGTGTTTCCGGCCATCACCGTGACACGGTTGGCGTCATTCCCCGAGAGGGTGTACCGCACGGTGATCCGGCTGGCCAGGTCCAGTTGTCCTGACTTGATCCGCTCGCCGAAAAGCGCCACAGGGGTCGTATCGGAAAGCCTGACCATCACCGCCTGTCCTGACTCGGGCTGAACGGTTATCAGCCTCATTGAGCCGGTCCCTCCGGTAGTTCCCCTTTCGTTTGTCATGGATGTGGCGATGGACTTTACCAGGCCGGTCACGTCTGCGGACGGAGCTCCGATATTGTGTTCGGAGAAGTATCTGGTGTAAACGTCGTTGGCTTTGGTCATAGCATAATGCGAACCCTCGGATTGCTGGCTGTTGACCAGCATCGATAGGTTGCGCACCCCGTGCTCGGCCAGCCGCCACCGTAAGGCGGTCATGTTGGCTGACGCGTCGGCGGAGTCGATCTCTTGGTTCAATGCCAGAGCGTCGTAGAGACGCTGGGCGCCGGTGAGCGCCCGGTCGATTGCGGTAACCGTTAGGCTACCTGACGACAGGTCCTGCTCCAGAACGGCGGTCACCACTTCACCGATCGTGGGGTTCTCTAGGCCGACGGTGGCGACGGCAGTAATCTGAAGCCCAGAGTCATCCCGCAGTGAGACACTTCCGGGAACGATCGAGCCGCCTGGTTCGAAGCGGGATACTATCCCGGTGAAATGCCTGGTCCGCACCGGCCGGCCCACTATGGCGAGCACCGACTCGGTGTGCGGCCCATCGGCGATAACGGCCACCGGGGCGCCCAAGGCAATGTCGGAGACCGACGGCGAGTCCCAGCCATGGATCGCGACGGCCGTGTCGGATCCTATGGAGAAAGTGACTGGGCCGGAGCCCGTTTGTAGGCTGAATTTTGAAGAAAGGGCCGAAGTTACCGTACCAAAGAACCCGGAAACGTCAGGCTTATTCAGAAAGATGACTGGGCGCACCAGGGTTTCGGTTTCGCCGGCGATGGACGTTGCGACCACTTCGATCACCATTGGCCCCATGACACCTGAGAGGTCAACGTCGACTGAGAACCTCCCCTCTGTGTCTGGGAAGACCAAGCGGCCGTTCACGCTGAGAGTAGCGTCCGGGGCAGTTATGCCGGTCACCGAGGTCCGGTCCAGGTCAGTAACCAGATTCGTTTCTGGGGAACTGAGACGCAGCATCAAGGATTGGCTCTGAGGGCCGATGTGCCGGACGGACTTGGTCTCGGCTTTAGGCGTGGCAGTGGCAGTGGGCACGGGTTGCTCCTCTACGCCGCAGGCGGCCACCAATCCCAGTAACACCGCTATCAATGCTATTGCCAGACGCTGCCGATTCATGTCGCTTCCTCTATACCCCTCACCATTGGTCTCTACCAAGTTTAAAGCCAATCAATGGCCGGGCCACGACTACGCGGCCAACCGATTATGTTAAAATCAGCACTGTCAGGCGGGGACCTGATTCAGTTACTAATCAGCCAGATCCGCAGCGCGGTCCAATTGCAAGAAGCGTTACCCGTAAGTATTCGAAGGCTTCGCGTAGATGATATCGACCAAGTCGTCACCATCGAAAAGGAAGCCTTTTCACCCCTCTGGGTTAGTTCCTCTTTCAAGCGCGAATTAAACAACAAACGCGCCAATTATCTGGTGGCGTGTTTCGACGAAGATGTTTCGCCCGAAGAGATCTTGGCCGAGATCGATTCCGACAGGCCGGCCCAAGACGAGGAACCACGTCCCACCAAACTCTGGTCTCGGTTGCTGGGACGATTGGGCTTTTCTTCCAACGACGAGGCGGTAGACGTGGATACGGTCTTCAACATCGCCGGGTACGTCAGCGTTTGGTACCAGGGAGAAGAGGCCCACATCACCGAGATCGCCGTGAAAGAGACCCTGCGCGGACGGGGCGTGGGAGAATTACTGCTTATAGGCTCCCTGAAAGCCGCCATCGACTACGGCTCCAAGGTGATGACCTTGGAGGCCCGCGTCTCCAACTTCATCGCCCATCGCCTCTACCAGAAATACAACTTCAAGTCGGTGGGCATCCGTAAGGCTTATTACTCCGACAACCGGGAAGACGCGGTCATAATGACCACCAGCCCCATCGACACGCCAGAGTACGGAACGTTGTTCGCCGGCCTGCAATCAACCTATGAGTCCCGTTGGGGAAGGATGGACATAGAAGAATACTGATCGTTGGAAATGAAAGCCGGCGCTCGAAGCCGGCGCGTCCGGGACACGTTTACATAAAGATAATCAACTGCGGGCCGTGGTCTCCATCGGCCGGACGATCGAAGCCGGAGTATTTCGATGTGCAACGCCTACGATTTATGTTGACCAGCCGGAGCCGCGTTGTTAGAATGGCCCGATGTGCCCCACGCTAATGGGAGCTTGCCCCAACGGTATCCCAAACGGGTATCTCAATACGGTTTGCCCGGTACGGATAGCGCCAATGGGCGGGTATAAAGAGTGATGTTGGTAATAGGGTTAACGGGTAGCATCGGCACCGGTAAGAGTGAAGCTGCTCGTCATTTGGTAGCCTTGGGAGCCTCGCTTATCAGCGCGGACCAGGTGGGCCATGAAGCCTATACCCCCAACACGGAAGCATGGGAACAGGTGGTCGCCACATTCGGCGACGCTATCTTGCAAGAAGACGGGGAGATCGACCGGGGAAAATTGGGGGCCATAGTGTTCTCAGACCCCGATCAATTGGAAAAACTGAACCGGATCATGCATCCACGAATGGCGCGGATGGTCGCGGACAAGATCGAGGTCCTGCGGAGCCAAGGAATGGATGTTGTGGTGGTGGAGGCGGCCCTGCTATTTGAGGCCGGATGGGACTCCCTGGTGGAAGAGGTGTGGGTCACCGATTCATCGGAACAGATAGTCATCGAGCGGCTCAAGCAACGCAACGGCCTATCCGAGGAAGAAGCCCGGAAACGGATTTACTCCCAGATGGACCGCGCCGAACGGCTGGAAAGAGCTGACTATGTCATTGACAACTCGGGCGATATGGCGGGACTAGAAAGCGCCATCAAAGAGTTGTGGGACCGCAGGGTCGCGGTATAACAAATACGGCGGGACCGCCGAGATATAAAGGAGGACCGGGTAAAAAATGGTTGAAACGGCTGAGCCAACTTTCAAGGAATATGCGATTGAGGAGTTCCTGGTCAGGGACGAACCTTACTACCGCCCAATCGGCGATGAGATTGAGTTATTCACCGCCGCTTACCAGCAGCACATCCCGGTCTTGTTGAAAGGCCCGACTGGCTGCGGAAAAACCAGGTTTGTGGAATTCATGGCCTGGCAATTGGGCCGGCCCATGGCCACGGTCAACGACAAGAGCAGAAAAGAACAACCGCTGAAAGAAGGCGAGATCCGCGTGCCTCTGATTACCATCGCCTGTCATGAAGACCTTACCGCCAGCGACCTGGTAGGCCGGTACCTGCTGGATGCCAACGGCACCCGCTGGATCGACGGTCCCATGACCAGGGCAGTCAAGAACGGGGCGATCCTCTACCTAGACGAGGTTGTGGAGGCTCGGAAAGACACCACGGTGTTGATTCACCCACTCACCGACCACCGGCGCATCCTGCCGATCGAGAAGACCGGCACCGTCGTCGAGGCCGACGACCGGTTCCTCCTCTGCGTATCCTACAACCCTGGATATCAGAGCGCGCTTAAAGACCTGAAACACAGCACCCGCCAGCGGTTCATATCCATCGAGTTCTACTACCCCCCAGCCGATGTCGAGACTGAAATCATTCAGCGGGAGAGCGGCTGCTCCAAGGAACATGCCGACGCGCTGGCCAAGCTGGGTGAGAAGATCCGGAACCTGGAGGAGCACGGCCTTCAAGAGGGCGCCAGCACCCGGCTGTTGATCTACGCCGGTCGGTTGATGTCAGAAGGCATCACGCCGCGCCGCGCTTGCCAGGTGGCCATCGTATGGACGTTGACCGACGACGCGGAACTGCAGCGAAGTCTCGAAGAAGTTACGTCTTCGATCTTCGAGTAACGGCTTCGAGTAGGAGACTAAATGGGTGAGACGCCGCCGGAGCTTTTGAAACGCGCGCTGACGACGCGCGTCGTGGAAAGAATCGATGGCGACGATCTGATGCCTTCAGCCGTTATGGTCCTCCTTTACCCCAAGGATGGCGAATACTGTATCCTTTTAAACAAGCGGTCTGAGCAGGTGGAGCACCACAAAGGGGAGATTTCCTTCCCCGGCGGCGCTCGAGACCCGGAAGACCGCGACTCTTTGGAGACAGCCCTCCGTGAGACGGAAGAAGAGATGGGAATCAACCGGGACGACATCACCGTTATCGGAGAGATGGATGAGGTCGCCACACGGAGTAATTTCCTGATCAACGTTTTCGCGGGCACCATCGAATACCCCTACGAATTTACACCCAGCGCCATTGAGATTGCCGAGGTACTGGAATTCCCCGTCTCCGCGTTGATCGACCCAGCTAACCGCCGGACCGAAACGCGTTGGGAGGATGGAAATCCCGTTACTTCGTACTCCTATGTTCACCAAGAGCATGTCGTCTTTGGGGCGACTGCAAGAATCCTCCAGAGTTGCATCGATATCCTAGATGACAGACTGGAAAGCGAGGGACGCCAAGTTGACTAGTGGTTCTATTCCCGAGATTGAAGCTGAACTGGCCAAACTGCCGCCGGCAGTTCTCGAGGCCTATCACGAGGCCAACGACACAGTAAAAGAATCATTTGGCGAAGAAGAGATCGGCCTGTGGGCCAAAGAGGGCCTGACCATCGGCACCCAGACGGTGCGTTCCTGGGAGTCTGCCATCGAGTACTACCGGGTCAGCCCTGAGGTCAGCAAGTTCCTGTCTTTCCCTTCGTTCATGCAGTGGGCCCGTTGCGGTACCTACCTGGCCCAGGACTCGCCAACCCTGGCGGTTTCCTTCTTCAAATCAAGCGTATCCATAGTCCCCAACCTACGTCCCCAGTACATCCCCCGGTGGGCCGGCCTGGGACGCAGTCTCTACAAGGGCACGTGGAAGTCCAGCACTCTGGCCGCCAAATTCTTCGAGGTCAGCCCGGACCTGGTCCGGAACCTGCCCTTCTGGGACGTGGAAGTCTTCGCTTCGTTGATCGAAGCTCTATCTTACAAGTCCTATGACGTTGCCGGAGAGTGCTTGGTCCTAGGACGGGACGTTCTGCCGGCCATGGGCCGGGAGCGGGAGCCATTCTTGGCCATGTCCCGGGCCCTGATCGACACCAGTTGGCGCGAGGTTAAGACTTGCCTGGAGTTGGTGCCCAGAGCGCTGCAACTGGTGGACGAGAGCCAGACCGGACGTTTCTTGAAGTTGGGCGAGCGCCTGGCCAAGGTCGGACTGAGGAACACCTCCAGGTTCCTTTCCGACGGCACCCAAGCACTGAGCAAGGTGCCCCAGGGCTCTCAGGGCTACATCTTGGACCTATGCGACGCCTTGGTTGTTATCACACCTGACGCCGTTCCACCCTTCCTGAAGAGCCTGGATGCCGTCCTGAACCGCATCACGGTGAGCCAACTGGACACCTGGTTCCAACACGGGGCGCACCTTCTCCAAGAGAACGTTGAAAGCGGTATCGCGTTCTTCAAGATAGAGTCCAACACGTCTGAGTCCATGCTTGAGACCCTGTCTTCGAGCTTAGAGCTGGACCGGGTCAAGAGCATCCTGCGCCTGTACTGCCGTGCGCTGGCGGGCACCGGCCTGGAGATCTACGACACCCAAGAGCTGGTGTCGCGGAACATCGGCTGGGTTGCCGAGGACACAGCGTCAACTGACGGGACCAAGATATTCCTGCCTCCGGTGGTGGACCTCTACCCCAACAAGCAGGACAACTTCTCCTGGTTCAAGGTTGTTTCGACCCATCAGGTGGCCCACCTTGAGTTCGGCAGTTTCGGGTACGAATTCGAGAGACCTGCAACTCAGTTTGAAGACCGCCGGCATGAGATGGAACAGAAGGCGGTCCAACGCAAAGAGGAACAGCGTGCCTTGGCCAAAGAAGACTACGAGATGGCCGCCCGGCTGCTGACCTCCGGCGCTGAAGGCGACGTCGAGATGACGCCGATGTTCGACGACCCCAATGACATGGGGAGCATGCGCACCTTCACAGACATCGGGCGATTCTTAGACCTATTTGAGAACAGCAGACTGGGATTCGACATATTCACGGTCTTGGAAGACTGCCGTTTGGACTACCGCATCAAGGTGGAATATCCAGGCATCCGGGCCGCATCCTCGCGCGTCCAAAACGAGACTCTGGCCAACCGGTCCAGGATTGAGGATATGCCGCTGCAGCAGGGCATGGTGGAACTCCTGATCCACATGAGCTTGGACCAGTTCCAAGACCTGCCCGTGGCCATCGAGTACAAAGAAGCCGCAGAGATGCTCTCCAGCATCCTACACCAACTGCGCACCGCTGAAGCCAACGTGGAAGACACGGCGGAGGCCACTCTCAGGGCCTACGAAATCATCTCCCGCGTCCCCAACGAACAGGAAGAGGAAGACCAGTTCGAGGAGCAAGACCTGGAGGAACCGGGCGACTTCTCCGAAGAGGACTACCAGTCCTTGGTCGACCAACTGCAAGCCGGGATGGACGCCTCATCCGACGGAGGCGACGGGGAGTCTTACGAGTCTCCCGACCCGATCGACTACCGCGGCGACTTCAAGCCTGAGATGGTCCAACTTTTGACCAAGCTCCAGGCCGACAGCGGCGACCAGGGCGAGGCCCAGCCAATGACCCAGGAGATGCTGGAGCAATTGCTTCAGGAGAGCCCGGAGTTGGAGCTGGATGCCGAGCAGGGCGAAGTGGACAGCAACATGAGCATGTTCGCCCAGAACATAATGAAAGAAGCCGGCGCTCCGCCGCCCAATTCCCAACCCGGTGAGGGCTACGGACCGCTGCTCCACGACGACGACAGCGGCGGCGAACTCGAAGCCCGGGAGCCTGCGACCTACGTGTATGACGAGTGGGATTTTAGGGCCAACGACTACAAACCCCGTTGGTGCATCGTGAAAGAGAAAATGGTTGAAGAGGGCGATATCACCTTCTACCAGGAATCACTTAAGACCTATTCCGCGTTGTCGAACCACATCCGCCGACAGTTCGAGCTGATCATGCCGGAGAGCATGCGCAAGACCTACCGGCTGATCGATGGTGAAGACATCGACCTGAACGCGGCCCTGGAAGCTTGGGCCGACCTGAAAATGGGCATTCCCCCGGATGAAAAGATCTACTGGCACCGGCAACGGAATCGCCGGGAAGTCGCCGTGGTCTTCCTTCTGGACATGAGCGCCTCAACGGCCGAGGCCATTGACGAAGGCCGCCAGACGGTGGATGACCGCGACGCCCCCGACGACCCGGTGGAATACATGGTCTGGCTGCGCCGCCGCCGGGAAGGCCTGGTGCGCCGCAATTACAAGCGGATCATCGACCTGGAGAAAGAGGGCACCACCCTCCTGATCAACGCCCTGGAGTCCATCGGAGATACCTACGGGATCTACGGCTTCTCCGGCTACGGACGGGAGAACGTGGAGTTCTACGTTATCAAAGACATCGACGAGGAGTTCAGCGACAAGGTCAAGCGGCGGATCGATAAGGTCACACCGTTGCACGCCACTCGCATGGGCGCCGCCATCCGGCACGCCACAACTAAGCTGGAGAACCAAGACGCCAAGACCAAGATCATGTTCCTGATCAGCGACGGCCGGCCCCAGGACCGGGGCTACAGCCGTGAAGGAGTTGAGAAGGAATACGCGGTCCACGACACCCACATGGCGCTGGTGGAAGCCAAACGCAAGGACATCATCCCGTTCTGTCTCACCGTGGACAAGGCGGGCCACGATTACCTGAAGAGCATGTGCGGCGACATGGGCTACGAGGTCTTAACCGACATCTGGTCCCTGCCGGAGCGGCTGCCGATGCTTTACCGGCAACTCACCTCAGTCAGGTAGCCGGCAAAGCTGCGATCTAACTGAAATGAAGGGCCTTCCCGTTCCACCGGGAAGGCCCTTTTTCACCACGGCTTCCCCTCGCATCGAACATGACTCAGGCGCATCCCCCGATAGACCCAGGATGAGCGGTCTAACGCGAGTCCGTTCCTGGATTCTGGCCTACGCCAAGATGACGGTCCAGTTGGGGAAAAGAACGCGGGCTGATCAGATCTCTTCCACCAGCCGGCGGAGTTCGATCAGGGCTTGGTTGGGGACGCGGCGTTTGATGGTCACCCGCCGCGGTGGCAGGCGCATCTCCATCTCTCGGGTAATCTCGCCGTTGGTGACGGATATGTAGGCGAGTCCCAAGGGTTTTCCCTCGAACTCACCGGGTCCGGGTACTCCGGTGACGGCTACACCCAGGTCGGCGCTTAGGTTGCGGCGCACTGTGTCGGCCATGGCATCGGCTGTTTGCTGGCTCACCACCCCGTGGGTCTCCATGACGTCAGCGGGCACTCCAAAGGCTCTGAGGGCGGCGCCGTCGGAGGCAACGTTGCCGCCTTTGAAATAGCTCGAGCTGTCGGGGCCGTCGGTGATGCTGTTGGTCAACGCCCCCCCGGTGCACATCTCCATCACAGCCACGCTCAGACCTTTCTCCAGAAGCGACTTGCCGGCCGCCTGCTGCGGGGTCTCATCGTCGTAACCCCAGATGTATTCCCCCAACCGATCGTGGATGGCCTGCTCCACGGGTACGATCATCTTCTGGGCGGACTGGCTGTCTTTCGCCCTAGCGATGATTCGGAGATGGATTCCGTCGGCTTTGGAGTAGATGCCCAAGTAGGGGTTTTCCACTCCAAAGAATTCAGACACTATCTCGTCCACCGCGCCTTCGGACATTCCCATCGTCTTGATGTTGCGGGTGATGGTCACCTCGTCTTGGATCAATTCGGCTAATCGGGGTTCCACCTGCTCTTCCCACATCGTACGGTTCTCACCCGGCGGGCCCGGCAGGCAGATGACGATCTTGCCGTCTCGTTCCGCCCACCAACCGGGGGCGGTGCCGTTGGGGTTGGGCAAGAACCGGGCGGAGGGAATCAGGTTGGCTTGTTTGATGTTGTGTTGGGGCATGGGCGTGCCGCGGGCGGCGAAATAGCGCTCCAGGTTTTCCACCACTTCTTGCCGCACGGTAGGCGTCTCGCCGAAGGCCGCGGCGATGGCTTCCCTGGTCAGGTCGTCCTGGGTTGGCCCCAGCCCGCCGGTGGTGAATATGATGTCGGACCGTTCCATCCCGCGCTTGATGGCCTCAGTCAGCCTGGGGAGGTCGTCGCCGATGATGGAGACCCACTGTAGCTCAATGCCCAGTGAGGGCAACCGGCTGGCGATCCACGAGGAATTGGTGTCGGTCAACTCACCCATCAGCAGTTCGGTGCCGATGCCCATGATCTCTGCCTTCAAATCTTCTCCAAAGCGCTTCGGGTGATCGTCTTGACTCCCACCTTTGGGTCGGCTGCCTGGCTATTCCGCCAGCACGGGGTCGGTGGCCAGGGCGATGATCGGGTCCGTGCGGGACGCGAGCACCCCGTAGAGGTTGGTGTCCTCGCTAACCAAGCTTCCCGTGATCACATCGACGTAGCGGAATTTGCCGTCCGGAGTAAGCCCGCCGATGTGAAATTCGATGGCCGAGAGGCCGCCCAACCGGGGAATCACGACGACAGTATCCGGTGGTTCCAAGCCGTACTTGGCCGGGTCGTCGATACTAGGGGCAAGTATCTGGTCCAGCCGGGGACTGAGCAGGTCCAGCAAGGCTTCGGCCCACGCCTCCTGGTCCACGAGTTGCGGGGTCTCGCCGTCCAAGAACCACCTTCCGGTGCCGTCTTCGATCACGTATCTGGTGGACTCCTCTCCCCGGAAGAACTGGACCAGCAGAACATCCCTGGCATCAATCCGGTAGAGGCGACCCACCGGAGGGTCGAATGCCAGGCGGTTCACTACCTGGGCCCATTCGATCGGCACTGTGAATACGTTGTCATCGCCCACTAGGCGTGCGTATTGGTTCTCATTGTCGGGCGTGGGTATGCCGAGATGAAACTCAATCGTGTTCCCGTAACGGTCGAAGACCGTAACCGCGGTCTCGGGCGGGTCCAGTCCGAAACTGGCCGCGTTTTCGATGGAATCCGCAAGAGGCCGGGTCACCCTGGGGCCGCTGAGCAGCAACGGGGTGCCTCCCCACCGCTGCTGGAACACGGGAATGTCAGGGCTCACTCCAGGTTCGCCTGCGATGTACCAGGTTAGGCTCGCCGGGCTCCGGAAGAAAGCAATCACCTCGCCTTGGTAAACCAATTCCAGTGCGACGATGTCACCTTCGTCGATCCGGTAAAGCCAGGGGCGGCCCTCTTTGAACTCGTTGGAATCGGTGAACCTGAGGACCAAGAAGGTACCTCCGAAGATCAACAGGACCACCACCAGTAGGATTGAGAGTCGTAGATTCATAGATAGGACCTGTGGAAAGTCTGGGCCTGCTTAGGCCCGATGCTCAAGATTCCGGATTCAGATAGAGTTTCGATTCAAAAAGGATTACCGGCGCACCCACCAAACGAAGGCGGCCATCAGCCCCATGATCCCTGGCAGGAACAACCATGACGAGAACCTTACGAAGTCATATTCATTCGCGTCCAGATTGAATTCCCGGAAGGCGAACACCTTGGGGCGGATGGAAACCAAAGAAAAGTCGCCGACCAAGAAGTTGGCCGAATTCAAGAACAGGTCGGACCCGCCACCCTGATTATAGGAGTTGTTCGATAGGAAGTCGGAATCGCCGAAGACGATGATGTCCGAGATCTCCGATGGCTCCCGCTGGGAGGTCGGCGTTTCGGAACCCACTTGGCCGATAGACCGTACCAGGACAACGGGAATGAAAGGGCCCGGCTGGTCTGCATCGGCGCCGCTGGTTATCGGTTCGGTCCGGTCTGGGTCGTTTATCAGATAGCTGTTGGCGGTGGTGGCTGCCAGAGGCATCCCGGTCCGCAAGGAGTCTTGCAGCAACCCGATGGCCGTAGCGCCTGGCATGAACACGCTCTGCAGCCGCTCTCCTTTGGGCAAGGTGATGTCTAATGGGGCCTCAGGGTTGAAATTTTGCAGACTCAGGGTCTGGGGTAATCCCGGCACAGAGCTACCCACATCCCGAATGTACCCGGTGTATATCTGCAGGCCCCAATCGGCGAAAAAATTTCTGAAAGAGATCGGCGAATCGGGTTCGGCCAGGAAGATCATCCGGCCGTACTCTCTTCTGAGCGTGCCGTCTGACTGGACGCCCTCCAGATACCGGTCTAGGGCCAGTTCGTGGGCTTCGGGCAGGCTTGAAGTGGGGTCGGCGATCACCAGCAAGGCGGCGTCCAGTGGCACTTCCAGGTCGATGTCGGTTGTTCCCCAGTTCAGGGTTTGCACCCGATAGTTGTCGCTCTCCAAACCGGAGCGCACGGCCGCGTAGCCGTCGGAGGTGCCCGAGTTGACATCGCGCTCACCATGTCCGGCGAGGAAATAGATCAGCTTCTTCTCGCTGCCAGTGGCGACCAGGGTGCTGGTGACCAGGTCCTGCTCCAGTCGTGTGTAGCTGGCGTCGGTGGGCCGCAAAACGTCGAAACGCTCGCTGTCCATGCCCTCCACCACCACGATCTCGGTTACGAATCCGGTGGGGCGAGCGCCGAAATACTTGCTCACGATCTCCGGTTTCAGATCGGGGTCAACGACGCGGTAGGTGAACTTGCTGGTCCGGGAATCGAATTCCTCAAGGGTATTCAGCACCCTGTTGCGCCTTTGGGCCAGATCGGGCGAATCGGTGTCTTCAGCGTCCTTGTAGAAGGCGGTGGCCCGGACGTCTTCGCTCAGGTTGCTGAGCACGTCTTTGGTGCGGTTACCCAAACTGAATTGGTTGGTGGCGGTGACATCCATCCGGCTGTGGTTCTCAAACGACACGACGTTGGCCACCACCACGATCCCGGTAAAGGCCCCGATCAATAGCAGGGTATTTGCCCCATATCTGCCGGTGCGGCTGACAAAGGCGGTCAGTACGTTGCTGAACAGCACCGCGCCGACCCCACCAAGCAGCGCCAGTCCGATCCCCATGTCAATGAATCCATAGAGGCGCATGGAGCTGATGAACGCCGCCACGACGATGCCGGTGACTAGGGCGATGATTCCGGCAAAGATCAGTGGGCCGCTGTAGATGACTACCTGGTCGAAGGCCGGGTCGAAAAAGTTGATCAGCGGCTGGGAGAGGACTTCATCCCCGTCTCCGGACCTGACCTGTGTCGAGGCTGTCTGGCCCTCCGCCGAGGGGGCCGGGCGGTCCGACCGCCGGCGCCGGCGCCAGTCCCTTGGCCGTTGGTTCCCCGCGCTTTGGCTTGCTTCTTCTCCGGCGTCCTGTTTACCTGCGTCCTGGCCCGCGTCCTGGTTTGATGAACTGGTCATGCTAACGCCACCTGCGGGATTCCAAGGTGCGTATGGACAGGAATAGGAAGAACGCTATGACGCTGAGGAAGTAGACGATGTTCGTGGTGTCGATCACCCCTCGGGAGAAGTCATCGAAGTGGCCGCGAATGCCCATCTCACCGATGATCTCGCCGGCGAGGCCGCTGACGGAACCGAAAGCCCGGTCGGCGAAGAACAGGGCCAGCAGGATTCCCATGGCGACAACCGCGGACACTATCTGGTTATTGGTCATGGTCGAGGTGAGCAGTCCCACCGCCAATGCCGCAGCGCCGTACAGGATGAACCCGAGGTACCCGGCGTAGATCGGTCCAGGGTCTGGGTCGGCATAGACGAAGAGCAAAATGGCATAGAAGAACGACAAGCCAACCAAAACCAGGAAAAACACCAAGCTGGCCACGTACTTGCCGATGATGACCTCCCAATCGCGGACCGGCGAGGTGAGCAACAACTCAATGGTGCCCAGCTTGCTCTCCTCGGCCAACAGCCGCATGGTAAGGGCCGGGGCCAGCAGGATGAACATCACGATGGCGCCGTCGAAGAAGGGGACCAGTGTGGCTTCGGGGAAGGGGTCGCCCAGGTCCTGCGTGAAGAAGAATCCCGTTAATGCTAGGAAGATCAGGCCGACGATATAGGCGGTAGGACTGCTGAAGTAGATCTGAATCTCTTTCCAGGCCACCGCCTGGGCCGTCCGCATCCCTACAACTCCTCATGGGTAGTGAGGCGCAGGAAGATCTCCTCCAAGCTCATCCCGACCATCTGCATTCCCCGCAGACTCCAGCCGTTGCTGATAACCACTTTCGAGATCTCGTCCCGCAGGTCCTGCCCGGCTTGGGCCTGGATGGTATAGGTGTGGCGGCCGTCGTTGTTGAGGTGGCTCACGTCGTTCACGCCCCGGATCGCCTTGAGCACCGGGAGCACCTCCGCGGCAGGTCCGCCGATCTCCACCTCAAGACGGTCAACCCCTTGCAGGCCTTGCGCCAGGTTTTTGGGAGTGTCTTCAGCGACGATGCGGCCTTCATGGATGATCAATACCCGGTCGCAGAGCATGCTGACCTCGGGGAGGATGTGGCTACTCAAGACCACGGTCTGGTCCCTGCCCAGGTCCTTGATCAACCGCCGGGTCTCAACCACCTGGATGGGGTCGATGCCGATGGTCGGTTCGTCCAACACCAATAGCTGGGGCTCGTGCAGGATCGCCTGAGCGATGCCTACCCGCTGCCGAAATCCCTTGGACAGCTTTCCTATCTGGGTCTTCCGGTAATCGCCCAGACGGCACAGACCGATAACGTCGTCCAAGCGCGACTTGATCCTCTTGGGTGGCATGCCTCTGAGGGTGCCCATGTATTTCAGGTAGCCGTTCACCGACATATCGGTGTAGAGCGGTACCGTCTCCGGCAGATAGCCCACCCGGCGGCGGGCTTCCAGGGACTGTTCCACCACGTCGTAGCCGTCCAAGGTCACCTTGCCCCGGGTCGGGGGCATGAAGCCGGTGAGGATGCGCATGGTGGTGGTTTTTCCCGCGCCGTTGGGGCCTAGGAACCCCAATATCTCTCCTCTGCGAACGCCAAAATTAACGTCCTGAATCGCAGGATAGGGACCGTAGTAGTGTGTCAGGCCTTTGGCCTGAATCATATCGGGCTGCAAACTATTTCACGTCGTCGGGCCCGCCAGGGCGAGCCGAATCGGGCCTGATTGTGCCAGGCCACAAGTGATGATATTCTAAACAATTGAATTTGCCAAGGAGCGCGGATTCGTTATTTAACGTATTCATTGTTTAATTACCCGGAGGTTGGATGCACCTGGTTATCGACGGTTACGGCGGGAATATCGACAAGATGTGGGACTTGGACTTAGTCCGGGATTTCCTGTACGACTACCCCGAATCTTTGGATATGACCCGAATCACCGAGCCTAATGTCCTCAGATACGATGCTCCCAAAAGCGAGGACTCCGGGGTATCCGGGTTCGTGATAATCGCCGAGAGCCATATAAGTATCCATACCTTTCCCCGCAAGGATTACATCAACATCGACATCTTCTCGTGCCAGCCTTTCAATCACGAACAAGCATTGGAAGACGTTAAAAAAACGTTCGGCCTGACCGAGGTTAAAACCTGGCTTCTGGAGCGTGGCTTAGAATGGCTGGATGAGCGCCAGGGGCTGGCCGAGGCGCAGCAACAGCGCGCCGCCCTCGAAGCCGGCGGACAGGCCCAAAACCGTGCCTGAAATCGGGCCGGGCTCCTTGTATCCCCTGGTTCCCCATAACTTCCTCGCCTTGCCTCCGGAACAATCTTCCCTTGAAGCCGCCAGGGTTGCCCTGATACCCGTCCCCTACGACAGCACAACCTCTTTAAGGAGCGGCTCCCGGGACGGACCCGAAGCTATGATCACGGCGTCCGCTGGTCTTGAAGATTACGATTTCCAGCTTGAACTGGATGTCTCCGGGATAGGGATCCACACCACCGGCGCAGTTGAACCCCACATGGCCGGCCCCGGCCCCATGACCGGGCGGATAAAGGATGTGGTTGGGACCTATATCGGGATGGGCAAGACCGTTGGGTTGCTAGGCGGAGAACACTCGATCACCATCGGATCGGTCCAGGCCCATGTTGAAGCCTACCCCTCTCTTTCAGTGTTGTATCTGGACGCCCACGCCGACCTCCGGGATGAGTACATGGGTACCCCCTTCGGTCACGCCTCCGCGGCCCGGCGGGCCTATGAGATCTGCCCCATCGCGCTTGCCGGTGTCCGAAGCCTTTGTCCGGAAGAACACGACTTCATCCGGGATAACGGCGTCCCGGTCTGGTATTGGGACCCCGATCCCAGCCCAGGCAACTTAGATGACGTTATAGACAGCTTGACCGACACCGTATACGTTAGCGTGGACTTGGACGTGCTCGATCCTGCTTTGATGTCCGCAGTGGGCACCCCTGAGCCGGGGGGGATGGCCTGGCATGGATTGATGTCGGTCCTGGCCAAGGTGGCCGAGTCCCGCCGCATCGTGGGCTTCGATGTCTGCGAGCTGGCCCCAGCAGATGGACCGCCCGCCTGTTCTTACACCGCCGCCAAACTGGTCTACAAGCTGGTGGCCTACGCCTGCGGGAGCAGATAGAAAATCTTTCTTGGTCTAGGACCGGCCCCGTGGCTGAGTCATCGCTGGTGTAGCGGCCTAACCGGCCGATGTGAGATGCTGAAACCACATCGGATTTAAGAAATCGTATCCCTGGGACACTCTCAGGCTCTCAGAACTAGTGAGTCAATGACAGCATCGCTACGTTTAGGCCGGGTTTTTGGCATCCCCATCGAGGTTCACGTTAGTTGGATTCTTGTATTCCTGCTGCTGACCTACCTGCTTGCCGGGCAGTTTGACGACGTCCGGCCGCACTGGACGGCGGCCCAAACTTGGTCGGTAGCCGTGATTGCGGTGGTCCTGTTTTTCCTCTCGGTCTTGGCCCACGAACTCAGCCATAGCGTCATGGCCTTGAGCAAAGGGATACCGGTCCGCGGGATCACCCTCTTCATATTCGGCGGCGTCTCACGCCTGGAACATGAGCCGCAACGGCCGATCACCGAATTCGTGGTGGCCCTCGTGGGACCATTGATCAGCATACTTCTGGCGGGGATGTTCGGCGGGGTCTGGTATCTGTTGGGCCGCGGCGATTCCGCTCCGGAGATGGTCTTGCTGCTTCTGGCTTGGACCAATCTGAGTCTGGGCGTGTTCAATCTGGTGCCCGGCTATCCCCTGGACGGCGGCCGCCTGCTTCGGGCCGGGATCTGGGGTTTAACCGGGGACCACCGCCGGGCGACTCGGATAGCGGCGGGAATGGGCCAGGCCGTCGGCGGGGCGATGGTGCTGGGAGGCGTTATCGTCGCGGTGCGCTGGGAACCGGTGGACGGCATGTGGCTTGGGGTCGTGGGAATGTTCCTTTTTTCGATGGCGAGGAGCAGTTTTCCCAAGTAGAGCCGTGGGGCAAAGGGGGCCGGTTTCAAGCTGAGCCAACCTAGCTATGCTAAAATGAGTTCACGAACGAAATCCGGCCACGAAGGCCGATGTACATACGGATAAAAATGACGGTTGAAGGCACAGTTTACCTGGACCATGCCGGCACGACGCCCCTAGACCCCAAGGTACTCGAGGCAATGGTCCCCTACTTCACTCAGCACTTCGGCAACCCCTCCAGTCTCCACTCGGTTGGCCAGGAGGCCCGCTATGCCTTGGACGAGGCCCGGGAACGGGTGGCGGGCGTGCTGAATTGCCGGCCCCGAGAGATCGTATTCACGGCGGGTGGGACAGAGTCGGACAACGCCGCCATCCACGGTGTGGCGACAGCCCTCCACGAAACGGGGAACCACATAGTTACTTCCAGCGTTGAGCACCACGCGGTGCTGCACTCCTGCCAATATCTGGAGTCCCAGGGTTTTGAAGTCACCTACCTGTCGGTGGACGCCGATGGCATGGTGCAACCGGAGGCGGTCTATAACGCCATAAACGAGCGCACGACCCTGGTCACCATCATGTATGGCAACAACGAAATCGGGACCATCAATCCCATCTCCGAGATAGCGAAGTCCGTCAAGAAGCGGGCCGAAGAGCTGTCCCGGACCATCGTTTTCCACACTGATGCTGTGCAGGCCGCCGGGTACCTTTCGTTGGACGTAGTCGAGTTGGGAGTGGACCTCTTGAGCCTGTCTGGCCACAAGTTCCACGGCCCCAAGGGCACGGGCGTACTCTACATAAAACGGGGCTCTCCATACCTTCCGCTGATCCACGGCGGAGGCCAGGAGCGGGAACGCCGGTCAGGCACTGAAAACATACCAGGCATCATCGGCTTGTCCCTCGCCCTCGAAGCGGCCGACGCCACGAGAGAAGAGACCAGCCAACACTGCGCCGCGCTTCGGGACCAGATCATCGAATCGGTTTTGCAGCGCATACCCGGCAGCCGGCTGAACGGCCTCGCAACCCAGAGACTGCCCAACAACGCCAATTTCTCGTTCACGGGAGTGGAAGGGGAACCCATCCTGCTGGGTCTGGACATGGCTGGGATCGCTGCATCCAGCGGTAGCGCCTGCAGTTCAGGGTCGCTTGAGCCATCCCACGTGTTGTTGGCCCTAGGACAGTCGGCCGAGATCGCGCGTGGCAGTCTTCGGCTTACGCTGGGCCGCGACAACACTGAAGAAGAAGTGGAATACCTGTTGGGAGTTTTGGTTGACCTGGTGCAGCGGCTGCGCCAATTGCCCAGTCTGACCACTGCCGGCTCATGATTCTATTGCCCTCAGCAATGGCGGTCCTTTAATTAAAGTCCTCTTGAACGATATTATCTGATGCTCGGAGTACCGGCTTGATTTCTAAGCGCTCGATTTTCTTTCTCGTCCTTATCTTGATGCCATTCGTGATGGCGGCGTGCAGCTCCGCGTCTTCTTCATTGGGTCAATACCATGAGGGCCGGATACTACTGTTGAACGTCTTGGAGATGGAGCGTACAGACGAGCTTCTCTACTCGACCATCGATCCGGAAGATGTGATTCGCAAATGGCGGATCAAGCCCTCAAAGGCAGGCCAGGAACTGTTGCTGATGCGCTTCAAGGTGGAGAACCATGTTGCCGTGAACACTGTGCTTGTGGCCGACGAGCAGTCGGTGGTGATCGAGGGCTTCTTTCAGAATGACTACCGGCCCATCAGCGTGAACCGCACGGTAGTTCTGGACCAGCGTGGCCAGGGAGAAGGGACCGTGACTGTGGCGGACGGGGAGTGTATTGACCACGCCCGGTTGGTTGTGAACGCCGGGACCAACGTCCGGTGGGCCAACGACGGGGAGACCAACACTGCGATCCAGTTCGGCGCCGGCGCCGTGCCCGATCTGGGCGACGGTCTGCTCCAGATCGCGCCGGGAGCGTCGATCTCCCACCGGTTTGACCAACCAGGGACGTTCAACTACCAATGCAGCGATGGCGAAGACGGCTCCGTCCAAGAGGCCCAGATATTGGTTGAGCCGTCCGACTCGGTCCGGGGAAAAAAGGAGAACAACATCCTCTTCTTGGAGGGTTCGTTCAACCTGCCCAGGGGTACCTCTTTAGACGGCTGGATGGTCTTTGATATTCCCGAAGGCACCGAGATCAAGAACCTGCGTTGGCGGGCCGGAGACAGCATAACCGTCCGCTTCTAGCCGCCGTTCGCCGGTCTGATTGGGCGTTTGGCTGACATAAATCCTTCTACGACCGGGCGCCGGCGCGCTCGTCCTTTTTATTGCCGCCAGGTTAGAATCTAGGCCATATCTTCAGGGGGCCATTTCCCATGCGCCGGTATCTTGGCATGCTGGTCTACGGCGGCGATAGAAGGGTAACGCCGGGCGCTCCTCCGCCCATCTGGCGTCGGCTGTTCCACGTAGTCGCCGGGTCTTCAATCCCGTTGGCCGCCATCTTCATTCCTGAAACGGCCCTGATCTGGGCGCTGGCGGTGCTTGCCGCTCAGGGCTTGGTCTTAGACCTGGTGCGGTTCCGGGTTGGTTGGCTGAATTCGCTGTTCATGCGCTGGTTGGCGCCGCTTTTGAAAGAGGATGAAGAGGCCCATATCACCGGTGCCACCTATATGCTCATCGCCGCCCTGATCGTTTTTGTGCTGTACGGGAAAGAGGTGGGCATACCGGTCATGTTCTTCCTGTCTCTGGGTGACCCGGCGGCGGCGATAGTGGGCAGGCGCATGCCCGGTCCCAGGATACTGGGCAAGTCTCCCGGTGGCACGGCGGCATTCATCGCGGTTGGGGCCGGCGCGGTGGCGGTGTTAATCGCGGCAGACGGCATCCACCACCATTGGGCGCTTTGGGTAGGGGCCGGAGTGGCCGGAATGGTAGAACTGATCTCTCTTCCGCCCGACGATAACCTATCTATTCCGCTCCTGGCGGGCACGGCCTTGTTCTTGCTGGGATTGTGAGCCTGGCGGCAACTGGAGCATTGAGCAACTCCTTCTATAATTGGCCCAAAGTTCGGGCTAATTTTATTTAGGCCAAAACCAAGTCCTTTTGGTGCCCTTGATTATACTTTCATTACAGATTCAGCGTGCCAAACCCCGGTTTTGGAGCGGTTAGAAAGATGTATCGGCCGTTGTTAGCCAGTAGAGTCCGTTATAAGGTTCAGGGAATTTTTTTCCTTTCTTTCCTACATGGACTGACTGGCACCGGTGGGACTAGACAACTCAAAGCCTGGCGTTTCGTAGGGCAGGGAGATTGGATGCAGGAAGAGAGGGACCAGATCTGGCTCAAACCAAACGCTGATGTCGGTGATATTTCATCGATCTGGGGATACGCCCTTACTGTGGATGGATACAGGTACGCAAAAATCAACCTGGGAGTCGAATGTGGTGACCTCGCGAACCAAAAACTAGAGATCTTCGAGAGAAGTGGTATCTGGCAGGGTTCCTTCGAAGAATTGAGATGCTGCCTGTTTTATGAGCAAAGAAGATGGCGCCACTTTGGAACAGGTCCCACAGGCGATCAGTTGATGGGGCTACAGGCTCTCTTCCTAGCTGTATCTGAACGCTGGGATATCGAGGCAGGCGGTGCAGGGGTCTGAATCATTGTGTTCTAGGTGGAGACGGAGGAACATCACTTGGCGATGTAACGTCTATAGGTTCGGGTAACAGCCCGGACGCGATGGCCACCATACGGATAGTCCGCTCCTCTCCGTATTCCCACGGGTAGAATCGATCCACGCGGCTTGTTTCCGAACTTGGATCCCACCAGACCCAGGCCATTAGAGCCTGACTGAGTGGGTGTGATCGGTCTATCGGCTCTGTCTTGCCCATTTCAAGGTCGAATCGTTCGTTTTGGGAGAACTGAAAGGTGAAGAGGAGGAGAACGAGAGTTTCGAACGTGTTGGAAAGGTTGAAGAACGATTGGAGTTTACATGCCCAATCCGCTTGCCTGTTCGTGAAGCCGTCGAAACCTTTGATGGCGTACCGGTCCATCACCCGGCCTGCTGCATGAGCCAAAACAGTCAAGGTCTTGAATCTTTCATGATCGAAAGGCCCGTCAGCCTGTTCTGACCGGGGATCCACCACATCGTCTTCTTCTGACCCCAATGGACGGTAGTTCGGTTTAAATTCCTGCATGATTCAAATGCCAATTGTTTTTGTGGAAAGACATCCGGAACAGATAATTGGGTCAGCCTGGCACTTCTCGTGGATCTCTTGGGCCGAACATCTACGAATACGATGCCAGATCTGTTGAACCCGGCCTTTAATTATTGGGGCATAGGCCACGCTTCAACCTCTACAACACACGGCGTTACACCTGAGTATAGTTTATAAGTGATTCGAAATCGGTTGGTAATCGGTTCGCCCCTGAGTCGGGCATAAACTTTGGGTGCAAAAAACCCCCTCAATCGAGGGGCTATGCCAAATGGATTCATAGTTTTAAGTGCGGAATCTCCGTTTGATGGGAGTGGACGTTACCAAATATGGTATTTGAGCCGACTTATTTCGTAAAGAAATGGTCGGGGTGAAAGGATTTGAACCTTCGACCTCGTCGTACCGAACGACGCGCGCTGCCCCTGTGCTACACCCCGACAGAAATCATATTTTAATACCGTAGGATTGCATTCGGTGTCCCGAACGACGCGCGCTGCCCCTGCGCTACACCCCGACAGAAATCGTAATTTAATACCGTAGGGTTGCATTCGGTGTCCCGAACGACGCGCGCTAGCCACCGCGTTATAGATTCGGCACATCCTAACTAGGGAACTGAATCGTCAACGTAAATCGCAGAGGAGTAATTGCGTACACGTTGTCAGGATGAGCGGAGTGGGGTGGGTTTCCCATTTCAGGTTTCGCTGGAACACTGAGATTGTGGCGTAGGCGCGGGTTTTTAACCCGCCACGCTTGGCATCAACTAAAGTTCGCGAGACTACGGAATTTTGGGTGATGGATGAGCATTGGTCCGTAAGGGGATTGACCTTGGCAAGATGGAGCGGTCCATGTGCATCTAGCGGATGAAGGTGTATCATTTCCGTTCGTGGTGAGCCCCGTCGAACCACTGCTGGGGTTGAGACTGGTTTTTGCGGCTAGCATGACTTTCGTGGGTCCTTCGAGGCCTCACGACGAACGGTTGTCGGAGGCTTATCGGACCGTCTTCGATATGTCGGCGCAGAGGACGTATCCCCGCTAGGCAGCCCCGTCGAAGTCTGTTATCTCCGCCCGTTCCCGCTGGAATTTTATGTAGGCTTGTTTGGTCATCAGTGGCCGGTGATTCGCCTTTACCTCTTTTGCCCGTTTGGCCCCGTCGGCCAAAAGCTCGATGACCACCATGGCCATGATCTTGGCCGGCACGATCACCGCAGACTCGTAGTCGGTGATGATGTATTCCGAGCTGTGGCCCGGACCGACCGCCCCGGCCGTATAGGGATGGCAGGCCGGTATGATGTGGCTAAGGTCTCCCATGTCGGTGGAGCCGCCCCGGTTGCGGCGGGCCGGCATCACCAGCGTGGCGTGATCGCCCAAAAGGTCAACCGCGGTCCGCCGGAAGATGTCCTGCAGTTTGGTGTCGTGGCGCATGGGCAGATAGCCTGGAATAGTGGTGATGTTCACGGATGCGCCGACCGCCAAAGCCCCGGCCCGAAAACACCGGTCCACCGCCACTGAGTTTTCCACCACGACCTTGGGAGTGGATGAACGGACCCGCCACTCCAGCCTGACGTCTGATGGGACCGCGCTGACCGCCTCACCGCCCCTGGTAATGATGCCGTGGATGCGGACGGTGTCGTCGGCCCGGTGGGCCTCCCGGAGCGCGTTGATGGCCTGGATGGCGAAAGACGCAGCGTTCAAAGCGTTGACGCCTCTATGGGGGAGACTGCCGGCATGGGCCCCGACCCCGGTGTAGCGAACGAACTTCACCACATGGCCGTTGCTGGTGCCGCCCATGGCGAATTTACGCTCGCCCATGTCGCTGGCGGTGTGGCACATCATGGCGATGTCCACGTCATCGAACTTGCCCAGCCGGATCAGCTCCTGCTTGCCTCCCAAGAACTCCAGCTTGCCCTCGTTTCGCATCTCTAGTCGTTGCTCAACCTCGATGAATTCCTCGGCGGGCACGGCGAAGGGCACGACCTCTCCGGATAATTGGGCCATCACCTCAGGGGTCAGCAGACCCATAGTCGCCCCCAGCATCATGCCGATCTGGCAGTGGTGCCCGCAGGCATGGGCCGCTCCGGTGTCGGGGTCGGCGTTAGGGTGTTCGGTCACGACCAGGGAGTCCAACTCGCCGATCACGGCCACGGATGGGCCGGGACCCGCGCCGCCCTTGATACGGCCTTTCAGTCCGGTGAGGGCCAACCCGCTTTCGTGCTGGATGCCCATCTCTTGGAACTTTTCGGCGACCAGTTGGGCTGTCTTGACCTCCCGGAACCCAGCCTCGGGGTTGGCTAGCACCTGCTGGGCCAGACCCACGATCTCCTTCTTGCGCTTATCGATGGTCTCGCAGGCGCGTTTCTTAAGTTCATCTATTGAAAGAGCTGGTGTTGTCATGGGTTAAATGGTCATAGGCGAGAGAGTTGGTGTGGTCATGGGTCAGGTGCTCTTAAAAGTCTCTTCGGAGGCGAGGTCCCGCATGAATTTCAAGTATTCGGGGATGGACATATCCGGGCGCTGGCCCCCGGCGATGCTATTTCCGTGGGACGCATCGTCCGCCAACAGGTCGATGGCCGTGAAGGCCAGGGCTTTGGCGCCTTTAATCACCGCCAGGGCGTAGTCCTCGATCACGTAGGTCGCGCCGTGGCCCAGTCCGGTCGCCCCGCCCACATAAGGGTGGATGACCGGCATCAGGCGGCTGATGTCGCCCATGTCGGTGGAGCCGCCCCGGTGGTCCACGTAGCCCATGTTCTCCTCGCCCACCAATTCGGCGGCATTGGCCCGGAAGACCTCCGCCATGCCTTTGTTCTGTTGCAGGGGCATGTATCCGGGGATGGTCTGAATCTTGACCTGCGCGCCCACCGCCATGGCCCCAGCCCTGAGCGCCCGGTCCACCTTTTTGTTGGCGTCCATGAGGGCTTCGATGGTCCGGCCCCGGACGAATGTCTCCATCCGCACGTCGGCGGGCACCGCGCTCACCGCTTCCCCTCCCTTGGTGATGATGGGATGAACGCGGATGCTGTCCTCGTCCCGGAAGGTCTCGCGGTTGAAGTTGATGGCGGTCATGGCCAGCATGGCGGCGTTCAAGGCGTTGATGCCCAAGTGGGGCGCGCCACCGGCATGGGAGGCTTTGCCGATGAACTGGATGCGTTTGGCCACCGTGCCGTTGTTGGTGTTGCTGATGCACATCATCTTTTCGGCGGGGTTGCTGGTGGTGTGGAGCATCATGGCCAGGTGGACGTCGTCGAACTCCCCCAACCTGACAAACTCTGGCTTGCCGCCGAGGAATTCGATCTTACCCGCCCGGCGCAGTTCGTCCCGGTATTCGATCTCGATATATTCTTCGGCAGGCACGGCCATGAATGCGATGCGGCCGGCCAAATTGTCCAGAACATCGCGGTCGGTCAGGGCCGTGGCCGCGCCCAGCATCATGGCGATCTGGCAATGGTGCCCGCAGGCGTGGGCCGCGCCCGTTTCGGGGTCGGCGTGGGGGTGGTCGGAGACAATCAACGAGTCCAACTCACCGAGTATCGCCAGGGTTGGTCCGGCAGAGGTGCCTGAGGCGTCGGCACGCACGCCGGTCACGGCCAGTCCGTTCCTGGGCTGCATGCCCAAAGCGGCGAACTGTTCGGCCACCAGTCTGGCGGTCTTCAGTTCGCGGAATCCCGGCTCAGGGTTCTTCAGTATGGTCTTTGCGATTGCGGTCAGATCATCGGCCTTGGCGTCGATGATCTCCGCCGCGCGGCGTTTCAGGTCCTCTTTCGAGGGCATGGGCAAACTCCATATATTCCGCGGTTCGTTCGAGCTGCCAATCAGGCCCGGAGACGGCGGGGTTGATTGTAACAAAGGCGGCTTTGGATGGGTATAGCGGAGTATAATGGCTGGGCTGCGGACCTAGACTCAAATCACGCCTCGGTTGAACGCTCACAAACGCCCAAATGAAGATAATCATCGCACCCCAGGGGTTCAAAGGCGGTATATCCGGCTTAGAGGCCGCCCGGGCCATCGCCCGTGGGGTACTTAAGGCCGCTCCCGATGCCGAGACGGTTTTGCTGCCGGTGGCCGACGGTGGCGATGGGACGCTGCACGCCCTGGTGGACGCCACCGGCGGCGAGATTTTTACTAGCACCGTGACCGGGCCCATCAACCAGCAGGTGGAGGCCCAGTGGGGAGTCATGGGTGACGCCCGCACCGCCGTGATCGAGATGGCCAGGGCCTCTGGGCTGGCCATGGTCCCGCCGCACCGGCGCAACCCCAAGGTGACCACCACCCTGGGGACCGGTCAGATTTTGAAAGAAGCCGTTGAGATGGGCTACGAACGGGTGATCGTCGGCCTGGGCGGCAGCGCCACCAACGACGGCGGAGCCGGAATGGCCACGGCATTGGGCGCCAGGTTCCTCGATTCTTCGGGAAACGCCCTGCCCACTGGCGGCGCCGCGCTGGCCCGCCTTGACCGCATCGATACGTCAGGCGTGCTGTCGGCTATCGCCGATGTTGAGATTATCGCCGCCACCGACGTGACCAACCCTTTATGCGGACCCACGGGCGCCTCCGAGATATTCGGCCCGCAGAAAGGGGCGTCGAAAGAGGTGGTGGCCGAACTGGACGCCGCCCTGCTCAACTTCGCAAAAGTCATCAAAAGGGATACCGGACACGACGTTCTGGACATCCCCGGCGCTGGAGCCGCTGGCGGCTTGGGCGCGGGGCTGGTCGCATTCGCCGGGGCCAAGATCCAGTCGGGCATCGACATGGTCTGTCAGGTGTTGGACTTCGACCGTCATCTGGCCGGGGCCGACCTGGTCATCACCGGAGAAGGCCGGGCCGATCTGTCCACGGTGTTCGACAAAGCTCCAGTGGGAGTCGCCCGGCATGCCCAAGCTCACGGCGTGCCCACGGTGCTGCTGGCGGGCAGTCTGGGTGATGGACACGAAGAACTCTACAAGCATGGAGTGGCGTCGGTGCTATGCATATCGGACGGCGCTATGACCTTCCAGCAGGCCCTGGGCCGGACGGGAGTGATGCTGGAGGGGACGGCGGAACGCGCGGTGCGGCTGTTTTTGCTGAAGCCCTAGCCTGACTAAATGACGCCCCGGTCCCGCAGTTTCGCCAATTCATCGTTTCCCAGGCCGAGGTAACGCCCATAAACCAGGTCGTTGTCATGACCTAGGGGCACAGACCCTCGCCATATCTTTCCCGGGGTCTCGGAGAACTTTGGGATGATTCCGATGCCCTTGATCTTACGGCCAAGTTGCAGGTCTTCCCACTCAGTATGGATCTCCCTGGCTTTGTAGTGGGGGTTTTTTGCGATGGCGCTGGGAGTCATGACCTCGCTACAACCGACTTGGGCGGCGTTCAACTCCGCCACTACTTCCCTCACCGTCCGTTCCTCCAGCCAACCCCGCAGTATGGCGTCGAATTCGATCCCGGCGATGGAGCCCACATCGTTCCTTGCGTTTTGCCAACGCCCATCGGTAGTATCAAGTCCTAGAACGGTGCACAGACGGTCGAAAACAGCGCCTAAAGCGGCGACGACTACCAAACCGTCTTTGGCTTGATAACTGCCAAAGGGCTGACCCCTTCCGCTCTGGTTCCCACGGCGGTCGGGGTCGATGCCCGTTTCGAAGTAGTCCACCATGGTGCCGGACAAGACCTTGTGCACGGCTTCGAATTGCGCCAGGTCGATAACCTGTCCCTGCCCCGTGCGCTGCGAGTAGATGTAGGCGGCCAACGTCGACCATAAGCACATCTGGGCGGTGGTGTAATCGGCGGCCAAGGGCCTGGCGGTCATCGGAGGCTCTGGGTCCGGCGAACCGGTGATGCCCATGGTGCCGCCGAAGGCCTGGCCTATAGGGTCGTAGGAGGTCCGGTTAAGATAATCGGGATGGCCGGTCTGCCCATACCCGGACACGTGGGTGATTACGATGGCGGGGTTGACGGCAAGGCACGTGGCGTCATCCAATCCCCAATTGTTCCAGGTGCCGGCCTTGGAACTCTCCATCCAGATGTCCGCCTCCGCGATCAAACCGAGAAACATCTCCTTGCCCTCGGGGACGGTGAAATCCAATGTTGTGTAGAACGTGTTGCGACGGTCCTGTAGCCAGAGGGCGTTCATCTTGGGCTCGCCTTGATCACCGATTGGGGCAGATAGACTTCGGGTTACATCGCCTAGGCCAGGGCGCTCTATCTGGACCACTTCGGCCCCCATCTCCGCCGCCAGGGCGGCGGCGAAAGGTTCGGCGACGACGGTCCCGGTGGATATGATCCGGACGCCTTGGAGCGGACCGAATTGCTCCGGGAGAAGCGACTCGGGTCTGGAAGTCATCTAGACTATCCGCTCTTTAGCGAAGTTCACAACTTGCTCGGAGAGTTCGATGGACCGGTCCGCATCGACCTCGTCAAACGCCTCGGAGCAGGTGCCGCTGGGCAAGAACTCTGGGTAGCGGGTGATGTAGTGGTACTTGTCTAGCTGCCGGGCTTCCGACTTCACGGTGTCGAACATCATGTCGAAGAGCTTGGCGTCCTCGCACAGGTCTAGCAAGGAGTGGCCCCAAACGTCTTCCACGCGCTTGTGGTAGAGGTATGCTTTGATGGCCTTTTCCGCCGCCTGCTGTCCCATGAAGCAGGCCAGGTTGTGGCGGCCGCCTTCCTTGAGAAAGCGGGCGTCGTCTAGGTCTTGTTCGGCCTGGCGCAACCAGCGTGCGCCCTCTGCCAGGTAATCAGGCATTGTTAAAAATCTCCCGTCCTTCGCGGCAGGCCTTGGCCAATGCCGGTAGTTTCTCCCGCATCTCCTCGAATTCGTCCGGGGTGTAGACCAGGGTGTCTACCTCAACCGAGCTGGGCAGGTGGTACGAGAAGAAATCGGCGCGCCTTCCGAAGGAATATTCTGTGTTATGGACGATGACCAATTCGATCTTGGTGTCCGGTTTGAAATCACCGGCGGCCATATCGCCGACAAGAATCACTTTCTCTACCCCAAGGATGGGAATCATCTCTTCGATGGCTGCCAGGTCCCGCTCTAGCATCTGCCTGCGGAACTCGCCAAATCCAACGCGCATCGGCATGTGGGTTTCCTTTTGGTGGGGTGGGTTTCCGGTCTAAGAGATGGGGGCGCAGGGGAATTTCGACCCTCATCCTAGCCTTCTCCCTGCCAGGGAGAAGGAACTTTCCGCGGTCTTAGCCCAAGATGACCATGTGGACTTCTTTGGGGCCGTGGACGCCTTCTACGATGGTCATCTCGATGTCGGCGGTGCGGCTGGGCCCGGTGATGAAATTCAGGTAACTGCCCATCTCGCCGCCCCGCTGATGATACTCCAGCCGCCGCAACAAGAACAGGTCGTCCAGCGACTCCAGGATGTCCTCCGGCCGCACCAACGCGATGTGGACCGGCGGCACCAACGACACCAGCCGGCTCAGTCCGCGGCGGGGCAAGATGACCAAAGACCCGGTCTCGGCCACGGCGTAGTCGGCCCCCGTGATGCCGATCTCGGACTGCCTTATCTCTTCCCGCAACGCCTCCCTGGAGTTTTCGTCGTCCCGCAGGACGGTGGTTACCTTCAAGCCCAGGTTCGCCAGCGCGGCGTCCACCGGTATCTGGTCGAAAACATCCTGGGCGGAACGGACGATATTGGTGGCCTCGGAATCTCGGGCTACCGAATCGATGTAGCCGATGGCCTCCTCGACACCGGAGGCACGGTAGACGTTCCAGCCGCCGAGGGCGGCCATCTCGGCCAGTTTGTCTAGGAGGGCGGGCAGATTTTTTTCCAGCCTACGCCGTATCTGGGCGGCTTGGTCTTCCAGTTCCGACTGGGTTTCGGTCAGTCTAGGGTAGAGTTCGGCCGGCGGGACATCTTCGCGGCCCAGGGCCTCGCGTACGGACCGCAGGAAATCCTCTTTTGGCACCCCCAACATTTCGCCGGACTCAGGAGTCGTCACGGGACAACTCCTTTTTCCAGACTTCATGGAATGTCTGCTTGGGCAAGGTTGGCAGGTCTCTGGAACGGGTCCACCGGGACAAGGGAGGCAGGGGCGCCATCTTGATCCATTTCCCGTCCTTGGTCAGGGGCGAGAACGGGACGATGCGCTCCACTTTCTGTAGGAAACGGCCGCAGGTCACGGCCATGGCCAACGTCCGGGGACTGCTCATCAACCTGACGTAGAGTTTAGCGAGGATCCGTTCGATTATCGGTGCCGAACGCTCGCTTTTGTCGGGGCTCTCTGCGGTCTTCTTCCTGAGGTCCAAGAGCATCCTGGGTATGTCGATCTTGACCGGGCAGACCTCCCGGCAGGCGCCGCAGAGGCTGGAGGCCTGAGGCAGTTTGCTGGCCTGTTTCAGGCCGATGAGATTGGGCGTGACCACCGCGCCGATGGGGCCGGGATAGACCCAACCGTAGGCGTGACCGCCGATGCGCTGATAGACGGGGCAGATGTTCAAGCAGGCCCCGCAGCGGATGCAGTAGAGCGCCTCCCGCAAAGCCGGGTCGGCCAGCATCCGGGAGCGGCCGTTGTCCACCAGGACCAGGTGGAATTCCTCGGGCCCGTCCTCGTCGTCGGAGCGGCGCGGGCCGGTGATCATGCTCAAGTAGCTGGTGATGCGCTGGCCGGTTGCGGAGCGGGGCAGCAATCGTATGAAGACGGCCATGTCTTGCAACGAAGGGATGACCTTCTCCATGCCCGTGATGCCGATGTGGATCCTAGGGGCTGAGGTGCAGAGACGGCCGTTGCCTTCATTGGTAAAGATCACCAGAGTCCCGGTCTCGGCGACCACGAAATTGGCCCCACTGATGCCCAGGTCGGCCTCCATGAACTTGTCCCGCAGCACCATCCGGGCCGTGGCGGCCATGTGGTCGATGTCCTCGTCGTAGGGGATACCCAGCTTCTCGGCGAACAGCTCGGCCACGTCTTCTTTGGACTTGTGCAGAGCCGGGGCCACCAGGTGGGAGGGCGTCTCCTCGGCAAGTTGGATGATGTACTCGCCCAGGTCGGTCTCCCAGACCTCCACGCCGATCGCTTCCAAAACAGGGTTCAGAGCCAGTTCCTCGGACACCATGCTCTTGCTCTTGGTTGCCACTTTCACGTTCCGGGTCCGCGCGATGTGGGCGACGATCTCGTTGGCCTGATCGGCGTCCTTGGCGAAATGAAGGTGCCCACCGGCAGCGGTGACGTTGGTGTAGAGCAGGTCCAGGTAGTAGTCGAGGTGATCAAGTGTGTGGACCTTGATATCCCTGGCTTCCTGCTTCCAGACTTCCCAGACATCGGGAGTAACTTCCTCGATGCGTTCGAGGCGGGCTACCTCGAACCCAGAGGCCACGCGGTCCAGAGCCCGGCGCAGTTTGGGGTCATTGATTGCCGCCACCGACGCAGCGGAGAACTGTTTTGTCTTTATCTCGGGCAATGGATTCGTTCCTAGTCTGAGTCCGCGTCCAATATCTGGGCCAAGTGACGGACTTTTACGTTGGACCCCTGGCGGTTCAGCGCCCCGCCGATGTTCATCAGGCAGCTCATGTCGCACGATACCAGCGTTTCGGCGCCGCTGGCTTGCACATTGGCGATCTTGTCTCCAACCATGCCTTCGGAGATATGCGGGAATTTCACGGAGAAGGTGCCGCCGAATCCGCAGCAGACCTCAGCGCCTTCCAACTCTTTCTCCTCCAGCCCGGGGACGGAACGGAGCAGTTTCCGGGGCTCGGATTTCACGCCCAACTCTCGTAGCAGGTGGCAACTGGGATGATAGGTTGCAGTCCCTTGGTGGCTCGCTCCGAAGGCAGCGGCGTCCTCCACATTGAGGACGTTCACCAGGAACTCGGAGAACTCGTAGGTCTTGGCGGCCAGGGTTTTGGCTTCCTCAAGAAGTTTTGGGTCTTCGGCGAAGAGCTCCAGGTAGTACACCCGTAGCGTGGCGGCGCAGGAGCCAGAGGGCACTACAACGTATTCGCTATCTCGAAACTGTTCCAAGACTCGTCTGGCTAGCTTGGTGGCTTCATGGTGGTAGCCGGTGTTGTAGACCGGCTGGCCACAGCAGGTCTGGTCTTGGGGGAATCCCACGCTGACTCCCAGTCGCCGCAGCACCTTGACCACGCTGACGCCCACTTCGGGGTACAACTGGTCTATGACGCAGGTAACGAAGAGATCAACGGTGATTTTGGCGGTCTGGGTCAAGCGGCTCACTTCCCTGTCTGGGTTCGGGAAGCGTACCAGAGGCGTGGGTAGGTGGCAACTTTAGGGCTGTCTGACGGAGGAGTAAAATGCTTACAAGACGCCCCGACTATATCTTCGAGGACAATCATGTATACGCCTAAGCACTATGCCGTAACCGATAGGCCCAAGATGTTCGAATTCATGCGCAGCAATAGCTTCGGCATCTTGTTCTCCCACACCGGAGACGAACCCATGGCGACCCACCTGCCATTTATGGTCGATGAGAATGCCGGAGATCAGGGGCTGGTTCTGGGACACATGGCCAGAGCCAACCGCCAGTGGCGTTATGCGGACGGCCAGCAGGTGATGGTGGTCTTTCACGGCCCGCACACCTACGTGTCGCCGACCTGGTATCAGGAAGAAGAAGTGGTGCCAACCTGGAACTACGTTGCGGTACATGCCACGGGTATTTTCAGGGCCTTGGAAGACCGGGCTGAATTAGAAGAAAGCGTCGGGCGGCTGGTTGATCAACACGAGGCCTCCCAGCCCAAGCCGTGGCAGCCGGATTTCGAGTCCACCTACTCGGACCAGATGCTGAAGCGCATCGTGGCATTCCAGATCCAGTTAACCTCGCTACAGGGAAAGTGGAAGCTGAACCAGAACCACCCGGAACACCACCGTCGCCGAGTAGCGGAACAACTGAAGGCCCTGGGCGGGGAGGTCAATCTTCAGATCGCCGGGCTGATGGATGAGGACATGGCGGGGTAGCTGAGGGTTTCTCTCGGATAAACGTGAGGGCATCCCGATTCCGGCGGGATGCCCTCACGTTGTTACACAGATCGCGCGTACTGACAAAGCCTGCTGGTCCTGAAATTCGTTGTGAACCCTTTCACGGCTAATTGCATCTTAATCAGAGTTAATAATGTTATATTAGTATCAAATTAATATTTAGTATCTCTTGTCTTACATAAGACAACCGATCAACCAGACTCAACAGCAGGATCGGCCGGCATGAAAGAACAAATTGGAATAGACGCGACGACCGAATCAAATCCTCCAAAGACCCATGAGGTAACCGGACCATTGGACGATGCTAAGGCCACGGACCCCGAAAAGAAAGAGTCATCACGAGCCACGAATCTTCTATTCAGGGCGATCTACCAAAACACCCCGATCATGATGCACTCGATTGGAATGAGCCATGAATTGGTTTCCGTCAACCGTAATTGGCTTGAGACCATGGGATACGAGGAGGCCGAGGTAATCGGCCGCAAGTCATCGGATTTTTTGACCGAGGCATCGCGCCGGTACGCCGTTGAGGTTGCTCTGCCAAGGTTTCTGAAGACTGGTGCCGCAAAAGACGTTGCCTACCAAATGGTGAAGAAAAATGGTGAAGTGATCGATGTTCTCCTTTCTGCCGTAGCGGAAATAGATTCAGACGGTCAGTTCCTGGGTAGTTACTGTTATATCTTGGATGTCAACGAGTACCGGAAATCTGAGGAACTATGGCGGCAGTTGTCACTGGTTGAAGAACGTAACCGAATGTCCCGCGATCTCCATGGTACCGTGGAACATTCTTTGATTGGTATCATGCTCCGGACGGATACGGCCAGGCGGCTGATGGAATCAGACCCATCGATGGCGCGAGCCGAGTTGGAGTCGACCCATGCGTTGGCAAGATTAGGCCTGGAACAGACCCGGCGTGCCGTTTGGGACCTTGAGCCACTGGCGATAACTTCCAAACGCCTTCGGGAAGTTATCTCACGGGGCCTGGAGAGGCTTGGTGACGAAGGTATGAGGACATCTTTGACGGTTGACGAAGAAGGCAACCACGAGATGGACGAGCGCAATAAACTTGCCATCATCCGAATCGTCCAAGAGGCACTGAGCAACGTCAGGTTGCACTCTCGGGCCAATATGGTGCAAGTTCGGCTGTCCTACACCACTTCCGAAGTGATGCTAACGATCATCGACGATGGGGTAGGGTTCGATCTATCGGCCACCCACAATTCCATGTCTTCAGCCAGTAGTGGGATCGGTCTCGCCAACATGCGGGAGAGCGCACGTTTGGCCGGCGGTTCCGTTGACGTTCGGAGCACACCTGGATCAGGCACCCAGATCGAAGTACGGATCCCGTTTGAGTATTCTTCCAATCAGGGCCGCGCCTTGGCCGGGCGGCATGCGGATGACGAGCATCCGGCCCCAACCAACCGGGAGCTACAGGTGCTGAAGATACTAGCCAACGGAGGCCGGAACAAAGACATTGCCGCCGAGATGTTGGTGAGCCTTCGCACCGTGAAATTCTACATCGAAAACATGTATAGGAAATTGGATGTCCGGACCCACGCGGAGCTGATCAGCGTGGCGGCCCATCAGGGCCTTCTGGCCGAATAACCCCAATCGTGACCCTAGCCCCTGGCCATTAAGCCAGCATGATTCGCCGATTTCGACTTTTGAAACTTGGCGAACGGACAGTTGTCTGAAGGGGCTCTAGCCACCAAAATGTACGGTGGCAGTGGGTTAGAGTCCGGCCGGTAGCTGGGGAATACTTGATTCGAGGACCGGTACTCCTGGATAGAACTCGCCAAAGGCTGCCAAACGCCGTCCGGAGCTACTGATGTCGAGACCCCTTGAAGCCACCTCCCATGCCGTACTGCAGGCGGTCAACGACGCGATCATTTCTTGTGACATTGAGGGAGTGGTCGTTACCTGGAACCGTGAGGCTGAAGCCCTTTACGGCTACACAGCCGTCGAAGCAATCGGAAGCTCTCTCGGCATCATCAAGCCTCCGGAGTTCCCGCCAACGTTGATGGCGGGAATCGAGGACGCAAGCTCCGGCCCGGCCAGCCGGAACATCGAGACCGAGAGGCTAACAAAAACCAAACAGATAGTCGAGGTGGCGATCAGCGAGTCTCCGATCTACGATGGCGAAGGTAGCGTGGTGGGCCTGGCCGCGATTCACCGCGAGTTATCCAAACAAAAACTGGCCGAGAAAGGCCTGAGGGACCTCGCGGTCGTTGGAGAGCGCAACCGCCTAGCCCGCGAATTTCACGATACGCTTGTTCAGACGCTAGCCGTGATGGCTTTGCGATTGGGATTTGCCGGTGAGTCGATCATCAGCGATCCAATCGCCGCCCAGCAAGAATTGGCTTCGATCGAGCTATTAGTGAAAAAGTGTAAGGAAGACGTGCGCCGGTCGTTATGGGACCTGCGACCTCAGGGCCTGGACTCTTCGGGTCTCGAAGACGCAGTTCGAAAAGAGGTTGAAAGCATTCGGGACAAAGAGATAGATGTTGCGATGAGGGTATCCGGCGCCGAGACGGTCCCGATGGACCGCCAAAATAAGGCGGCCGCGCTAAGGATAGTTCAAGAATCTGTAAACAACATCGTTAATCATGCCATGACGAAAACAGCTTCGGTTTACCTAGGGTTCGAACCGGAAGAAGTCTGTATCACGGTGGCGGACAACGGCGGAGGATTCGAACACTCTGCTGGGCAAGCCGAATCACCGGCTGGCGGTGGTTTCGGTCTTAATAGCATGCAGGAACGGGCGAGATTGACCGGCGGCTCCCTTAAGGTCCGGAGCATTCTAGGTCGAGGCACCACCGTGGAGGCTCGAATCCCTTACTCTTCCCCTTAGCCCGACAACACCACATCCAGGATCGCCACCTGGCCCTTGGCCACCGCGGCCAAGCCGTCTTTGATGGCGCCGGGCAGGCGTTTGGGGTCTTCCACACGCTCCCCGTGGCCGCCGAAGGGGGATGCCAACTCCTGGTAGTCGGGACCGGGGATGTCAACTCCGTGGAAGATGCCCGACTTGGCGGCATCGCCATCCGGATAGAACGACAGGTGCAGCCGCTTCATGGCGGCATAGCTGGAGTTGTTGAACACCACGATCATGATGGGTAGGTCGCTTTCCCTGGCTACGCCCAACGCCTGGGTGATTGGGTTGTAGAGCAGTGCGCCGTCGCCCATCAGCGCCACCACCGGGCGTTCGGGAGAAGCCAATTTCACACCCAGCGCGGTGCCAAGGCCCTGTCCCAGCCCGCCGATGGGCCGCAGGTAGCTCTGGGGGTTGTCTCGGTTGATGCGGCGGAGGATCTGGGGCCGGTGAACGATGGTCTCGTCGATGTAGATCGCGTCAGACGGCATGTTTTCGTTCAACGCGTTGCAAAGGACGCCCGGATCGATGGGGCTGGCGTTGGCGGCGCTGTCATTGACGGCGCGGTACTTCTCAAATACCCCGTTGTTTCCGGCGTAGTCCCTTGGCTTTCCGCCCTTGGCCTTGACGGCTTCGGTCAAAAGTTGCAGCGAGACCGCCAGATCACCCTCCACGTAATGGTCGGCGCCCAGGTCCTGATGGACCATGAACTCTTTGATCGGGTTCTCGTCGATTATCACCACCGTGCCGTTGGCGGGGCTGGCGCTGCCTGGATACCAGGGCGCCCGGCAACCCACCACGAGGAACAGGTCAAACTCAGCGTACCTGGGTTTCAGGTCATAGCCGTTGTGCAGCGGGTGGCTGGTGGGGAAATTGGAGTACCCGGGGCCTTCCGACTCGAAGACCGGTATGTTCAGCGTCTCAGCCAGTTCCACCAGGGCCAGGAATCCCTCTTTGTTCTTTCCGGCGGAGTCGGCCAGGATGACCGGACTCTTGCTCTGGATGATCAGGTCCGCGATCTCTTCAACGACCGAAGACTCAGGCCGTGTCTTTGGGGCTGCCGGCTTATTCTTGAATTTGGGGGGCGGCGTCCATTCCTCAAGCATCGTTTCCATGGGGACGTTCAGAAAGGTTGGGCCCATGGGAGTGCGCTGGGCCATCTCCCCGGCGCGGCTGAAGGTCTCGTAGATCACCTCGGCGCTTGTGACGCGGCTGCTCCACTTGGTGATGCCTTCCACCAGGCGGTTGGGCCCGCCGACGATGCTCAGGTTGCGTAGCCACTGAGGGCCGGGGTCAAAGTCGTCGGCCTCGCCGTAGGTGGATGTCTCGCCTGAGGCGACCAGCATGGGAATCTCGCCCTGGAACGCGCCGTGGATGCCCATGGAGCCCTGGAGCACGCCAACGCCGGCGTGGAGCAATACGGCCTGCATCCGGCCGGTCATCCGCGTGTAGCCCTGGGCCATGGTCACGGCCAGGGTCTCGTGCCAGGTGTTGATGTATTTGGGGCCGGGTTCCTCGTTGATGGCCTGCCTGGCCAGCGCCTCCCACACCGAGGGCCACTCAGAGCCGGGCGAGGAGATGATGTAGTCCACGTCGAGCTTGCGCAGGGCTTCGAGGACGGCGTCGCCGCCATCTTTACGTTGGGCCATCGTAAGGACCTCCCAGATATGTGCTGGTTAGGCGAACGGTCAGCCTACCAGGAATTTTCTCGCTCATTATACAGATTCTAGAGAGCCTTGACGCCGCCGGCCCCCGAATATATCCTCAGGCGCGCAGGGCATACTAAAATCAGGCCCGAACGCTAGTCATATCGGAGGAGCCATGGCCCAGGAAACCCCTCAGGGATTCATCGATGTCCACGCCCACATAGCGCCGGTAAGTTTCTTGAAAGAGGTCCAGAATTCGGCTAAAGCATTCGGTGTGGAGGTCGAAGAAACCGACGGCGGCCATGCTCTCACGTTCCCCGGCCTGCCCACCCTCAGGGCGGCCGGCGGCAGCCTGTCCGAGACCGAGACGCGGTCCGAATGGATGCGAGAGCAGGGGGTGGGGTCCCAGTATCTGGCGGCCTGGCTAGATATCCAGGGCTACACCATGCCTCCCGACAAGGAGGCCGACTGGGTGCGGCTGTTGAACGAGCACATGGTGCAGACGGCCAAAGATGCCGGCCCGGCCTTCCGGACTATCGCAGCGGTGCCCATGCAGGACGGCGAACGGGCGGCGAGGGAGCTGGAGTATGCCGTGAAGACGCTGGGGATGCTGGGGGTCATGCTGCCCAGCGACCCGGCCGAGGTTGACGTGGCTGACCCCAGCCTTGGACCCCTCTGGGCGGCTGCGGAAGAGCTAGACGTGCCGGTGATGCTCCACGGGGCATCCCACAGCAAATGGCCGCTGGTGGGGCCAAGCTTCATGGCCTTCAGCATGGGCCGGACGCTGGATACGACGATTCTGGCCGCCAAGCTGATCCACTCTGGGCTTCTTGACCGGCACCCCAAGTTGAAGCTGATGCTGTGCCACGGCGGAGGGTCTTTGCCCTATCTGATCGGCCGGGTGGATGTAGCCTACCGGCGTGGCATGGAGAAACTGACCGACCTGAAGAAAGACGGCCCCGAAGATTACATGTCCATGCTCTACTACGACACGGTCACGGTGAACCCACGCTCGCTGAAACTTCTGCTGGACCTGGCCGGGCCGGAACATGTTCTCTTGGGCTCTGACTGGGTCTGGGCGGCCATGAGCGGCGGCCTGATGGACGCCGTCGGCCACGTCGGCTTGGACCAAGCCGACCAAGACCGCATCACCCGCGGCAACGCGCTGGAACTGTTTAAGGCGTAGGGCTTTGTGCGCGCCGGGTGCCGGACTCCGCTGGGGAAACGGACATCCGTAGGCGCGGGTTTTTAACCCGCTTTGCCGTTGGTAGGCCAAATCCAAATCCGGTCACCACGTAACGATGCAATGAGATTCGGCTTCCATTGACGAATCTGTCTTCCCTGGATCAGGCCGGTTAAAAACCGGCGCCTACGCTGCGGTCCCAGGCTGTACGGTTATACCAACCCGGCCTCGCATTGATATCATTGGTGTTAGATCGTCCGCCTGGGACATATATCGGGCAACGTATCGGGGTAGTTATGAACCTAGACACCAATGAAGGCATTCTCCAAGAAGTCAGGGAGATCGCGGAGTTCGAGGGCAGGGACCTGCGCCAATAGCTGTACCGCGAGATATTGCTTAACGCCCTGAAAACCAAGAGGGACGAACTCGACATCCTGGACCTTAAGGTGGTCAGCCGGACCATGGACGAGTTCCGGTACGCCGCCCGGGTGTTCAAGCCCTACCGGGGCATACGGAAGGTGTCCATCTTCGGCTCAGCCTGGGTCCCCGAGGGCGCACCCCATTACAAACTGGCCTCCGATTTTGGCCGCCAGATGACCGAACAGGGGTTCATGGCCATCACCGGCGCTGCATCAGGCATCATGAAGGCCGGTATCGACGGTGCAGGCCCAGAGAACAGTTTCGGGGTGAGCATCCTGCTCCCATTTGAAACCCCCACCACTGTCATGCAAGACGACCCCAAGTCGATCTCATTCCGGTTCTTCTTCACCAGGAAGCTATTCTTCGTCATGGAGGCGGACGCCTGCGCCGTGTTTCCGGGCGGGTTCGGTACCCAGGATGAGGCGTTCGAGGTACTGACGCTGCTGCAGACGGGGAAGGCACAGCCGATGCCGTTGGTGCTGATGGAGGTCCCGGGAGACAACTATTGGGAGACTTGGGACCGGTATGTGAAAGACCAGTTGTTGGCCCGCGGATACATATCGCCGGAAGACCTGTCACTGTATAAGATCGCCCACTCCGCGGAAGAAGCGGCGGAGTGGATAAAGTCCTATTACGCCACATACCATTCGGTCCGCCAGGTACATGACAAGCTGGTCATCAGACTGGAGAAAGAGCTGTCAGAGGAACAGATGCGGGAGTTGAACGAGTCGTTCGCTGACTTGTTGGTGTCTGGTGAGATTGTGAAGTCGGAGGCGCTACGGCAGGAAGCTGACGAGCCCGAATTGATGTCCAAGCCAAGAATCACACTCCGTAATAACAAGCAAAAACCCGGACGGTTTAACCAGATGATCTTGGCGATCAATGAGATGGGGAGAGCGGTCTAAGCCCGGGAATTCTCCAGGTTGAGGATCCCAGTTGGAAAATCGTAGGGGCAGGTTTCTAACCTGTCCTTTTGTTCTGCCACGGCGGTTTCCGGAGCAATGGGATCGTGGGGACACGGCGATCGTTCGTCAGGATTTTTTGGTTGGTGAGTGGTTTACCAAAACCAGGGCGGGTTGGAAACCCGCCCCTACGGCCTCAATTTGCCGCACATAAGGTTATTAGAACCTCAGTCCTTCACCCACCGGCATTCTGGCTGGTGGCCGTGGGCGCCGTTGTCGGAGCAGGTACAGGGTAGGTCCTCCCGCAACGCGAAGCCGTGGTCTTCCAGGAACGCACGGAACCCGAAGTAGAACCCGTCGCCATCGTCGATGGAGTAGAACCCCGCTTGGAAGGCTCCTCTAAGTTCTTCGTGACTGGGTTGTATGGTGGTCGAGCTCGCCATCAGGTCAGCACTTCCACGATGTCCGCGGCGAAGAACATGTCTTCGGTCCCCACCAGTGATGGGTCGTCGGGATTGATCACGTATTTGCCAAAGACCCAGACGCCGTCTTTCGGGTTTTCCACAATCTCTACGGTGGCGCCGGCTGTGGTGGAAATCTTGGCCCCTTCTACTAGGGTTTTCAGGTTAACTACATCGGCCATCTCAAAACCCTCCTTAGTGGGGTTGCTTGAACTAAATACGTCATTTTATCCGTCGTTTTTGGGACTTGTGTGAATCAGAAGAAGAAAGTCAGGTTCTTCGCCAAGAGCACATTCTGGTCTAGAGTAATCTTGCGCTCGGCGATCTTCCAGCCTCCGTTCGATTTTCTAAGCGTGTCTTCCCGCTTGCCGATGAGAAAGTCGGTTTCCGTCTCCACCCGGTTGCGGTAGACCAGGAAGCGGCACCGCACCGAGACCTCCGATGGGTCGGAGGCGGACGGCGTCGCGTTCAGCAACTGCACGTTGGTGATCAGGTGGCGGATGCGTGAGAGGGGCTCCTCGGCCCAATGTACTCCGGTGAGGATCTGGTTGACCCGGCGCTCCAAGGTTTCTTTGCCTTCATCGAACCAGTTGATGTCCTGCCCCTCGCGGGTGAACTCCCGGTCCATCTCGTTGGACTTGACGTTGCGCCGCATGGGCATCCAATAACGTATGTCGTCGGCGAGCAGGTCCAGCCAATCGGCGAAGTGCCGGTCGTCCAGCAATTCTGCTTCCTGATAGAGAAACTCTGAGATCTCCTCTTTGAGCAGCAGATGGGCGATGGCTGATTCGGTGGTTGTCATAACGCTGGGGCCTCCGTGATTTTCACCAAGTTATTTGACTGAACTCGAACGGTGGTTCGACAGGCTCGCCATGAGCGGAACCACAACCAACCTTTGAAAAAGAAAATCCGCTCATCCTGAGCCTGTCGAAGGATTCGCCTAAATCATATGAAGTTTAGTGGGACTTTCCGTTGCGGTTGCGCCAGGTGGCTAAGGTGTCCCAATCTGGTGCGTTCATGAACTCGGACCAGCGCTGGTAGAAGCCGCGTTGGTTCTGCTCGGTGGCCTTGGCCATGGTCACGTTCCTGATCTGGCCCGGCATATCCAAGCCGTCGGTGTCCACTGGTGGCGCGTCGAAGCCCATGCCCATCTGGTAGTTGTAGGGGTGACGCCGGGCGATGACCCCCTGGCTGGCGTTGTGGGCGTAGTTCCAGTTCTCCATGTCGTCCTGCTCCGTGAGACCGCCAGGGCCGGAGTAGCTGATGTAATAGAGGCGAAGGAACTCTTTGACCTCGGGAGGGGCGTTCTTGTCCACCAAGAACCAGCGCCAGGCCTCGTGGCTGTTGGGGCCACGGGGGTGCCAGGCGGCGATGGTCCGGGGCTGGCGCGGCAAGTAGGACATGTTGGGGAAAACGGTGCTGGGGCCGGGTATCAAGCGGGACCATTGGCCGTAGTTCTTGCGGCGCTCGGCCTCGCAGTGGGCGAAATACTCCGAGACGATCTTGGAGTGCTGGTAGCCGGGTATCACCTTGTCGTCGGGACGCAAAAAAGTGATGGTGCCGTGGCCGCGTTCCGGAAAGGAGATGTCCAGGGCCATTGCGCCCTCCCGCTCCTGGTTGTCGCGCCGTCCGCTGCCGCTGGGGCCCACGCCCACCATGTCCACCGAGCGGTGGCTGATATTGTGGTAGCGGTCGCCGATGAAGTTCTCGGCAGGGAATTTCCAGTTGCAGGGAATGACCCATTTCTCGATGCCGCCGAAGACTTCTGTCTCGCCGCCGGCCCCATCCCAAGTGTCCAGCAGGAAGTCCAGGTAGGTCTGGAACCCTCCCAGATTCTCTTGGAAAGATGGCGCGTGCTTGTCCCAGGTGGCCCAGATCGTGCCTTTGTAGTTGCACATCTGGGCGACTTCAGGCAGCCCCCATTTGGACTTATCCAGGGTTTCTTGGTAGGCGTCTTTGAAGTATGGGACCCCCACCAGCTTGCCGTCGGTGGCGTAGCTCCAGCCGTGATACGGGCAACTGAAGACTGGCGTGTTGCCCTCGTCGTACCGGCAGACCTTCATGCCACGGTGGGCACAGGAGTTCAGGAAGACATGGATCCCGCCTTGGCGGTCGCGGCAGAGGATCACCGATTCCTCGCCCATGGACGACACGAAAAAGTCTCCCGGTTTGCTGATCTGGCTCTCGTGTCCGATGTACAGCCAAGCCCTGGCGAACAACTGCTCCTGTTCTTGGGCGTATATCTCCGGGTTGACGAAGACTTCCCGGCTGATGAGGCCGGCGTCCAAATCGACCAGCGAATCGGAATGGCCGTTCTTGCTGCGGGATTTGCGGGCGGTTGCCATGTTTGGTCGCCTCCTTAGAATAGGGCGAAGCTTGTTGGTTATTTCTTTGACTTGGAGCGGACTTCGGCTCCAGCCATCTGTTCTAGGACTTTAGCAACGGATGGGTAGCCATCTTTGCCCCAGCCCTGGGCCTGGGCTCGTTGGAGCACGTCGTCAACGATGTCTCCGATGCGGGATGGCGCGGCCACGTCGCGGGCCAGTTGGCAGGCCAGGTGCAGGTCCTTGGCCACGATGTCCAGGGTCCCATTGGAAGCGAATGTGCCGTCCAATACCACGTCCATGGACCGGGCCATCACGCCGCTGGCCGAGGCGCTGATGGGTATCAGCTTGGCCAGTATATCCATGTCAAGTCCGGCCTTGGCCCCGATGAGCATGCCCTCGATGCCGGCGATGAAGTTGGAGTATCCCAGGTATTGGGTGACCAGCTTGGCGGTGCAGCCGGAGGCGGTCCCGCCAACGTAGATCACGTCTTTGCCCATGGTCTCCAGGACGGCCCGGTATCTCTCGAACACCGCAGGATCGCCGCCGACCATCATGGTCATGTTGGGTATCCTACCGCTGACCGGCGAGTCCAGCATCTCGATGCCGCGTTGTTTGCAGATATCGGCCAGCTTGTGGATCGTGGTCGGAGAGTTGGTCGTGGTGTCAATCCAGGCGCCGCCCGTTTTCAGCCCCGCCAAGATTCCCGTGTCCGGGTCGGTTAGCACCTGCTCGGCTTCCACCGGGCCGGGCAGCGAGGTGAACACCACCTCGCTGGCCTCTGACAGCTCCCGAGGGGTATCCGCCCAATCGGCGCCCATCTCGCATAGGCCGGTGGCCGACTCGCGGCGCGCGTCGAATACGGTGACGGCGTGGCCCGCATCGATGAGGGCCTTGGCCATGGGGTTGCCCATGGTGCCAGTGCCGATATAACCGAGTTTCATTTAACCGCTCTCCCGTCTCTCGATAGGAATCGTGAGATTATTTGACGCCGATGGCAGCCGGTGCGCGGTGGCCCCAGATGCTGCCCTTCTCGTGTCTCTGAACCTGCCAGGTGGCGTCGTCCACGGTGCGGGCGCCCCAACCGAACTCAACGTCGAAGCCCGAGGGCGTCTTCATGTAGAACGAGGTCATATGATCGTTTGTGTGGCGTCCGAGGCCCCGGGTCAGGGGCATGTCCTGGTCCAGGACCATGTCGTAGGTGGTGCCCACGTCGTTCATGGTCTGGGCTTGCAGCATGAAATGGTTCAGCCTCTTGGGCGCCTTGGCCTCGATCAACGCCAGTGAGTGGTGGCGGGGGTTGCAATGGAAGAAGGCCAGGTTGCGGATGAAGTCGCTGATCTTCATGCCCAGCACGTCGCGGTAGAACTTCACCGTCCGGTCCAGGTTCTCAACGTGGAGCACCACGTGGCCTAGGCCTTGCTCGCTGGTCACGAAACCGATGGCCCGGGGCGAATTGAAAGGCTTGTCGTAGCTGATGGGTGGGCCATAGAATATCTCGGTGGGAGTGCCTTCCGGGTCTTCGAACTTGATCATGCCCTCGACCCGGCGGGCCTTATTGTCATCGTCGGTGCCGTCGGTGACCTCGATGCCGGCATCGCGGAGTTGCTCGGCCATCTCCCGGAGTGCGGGCTCGTCGGTCACCTGCCAACCGACGAATTCAATATCGTCCTTGCCGTTGGGTTTGATGATGAAACGGTGGCTGTACTCGTCCATCCGCAGGGACAGGTTGCCCTCGTCGTCTATGCCGTTGCTCTGTAGTCCCAAGACGTCGGTGGCGAAGTGTTCCCACTCCTCCAGATTGCTTGCTCCGATTCCCACGTATCCCAGTTGCGTTACGCTGGCCATATCACTCTCTCCTGATCTTGGATGAATAAGGTCCGATCGATAGTTGTGGGTCAGCTCTTTTTGCTGTGCCCGTTGGAATTCGATCTACCATTTGGCGCCAGGTCATTCCAGCTTTTGGCATCCATCATGGCGGCCCAGCGTCGGTAGAAGCCTCTTTGGTTCTCCTCGCTGATTCCCTCCGTGACCACGCCTGGCAGCCCAGTGTCTTCCTTGGCGATTCCGACGCCCATCTCATAATTGTATGGAGCCCGGCGGGCGATGGTCCCCTTGCTGGCGTTATGGGCGTAATTCCAATTCTCCATGTCGTCCTGTTCGGTCATGCCGCCGGGTCCGGAGTAGCGGATGTAGTAGTGCCGCAAGACTTCTTTGACCTCGTCGGGGGTGTTCTTGTCGATCAAGAACCAACGCCAGGCCTGGGTCATGTTGGGCCCACGCGGATGCCACATGGCAATGGAGCGGGGCTGCCGAGCGAGGTAAGACATGTTGGGGAAAACCGTGCCGACCATGCCGATCAGGTTGGGGCGGCCGCCCAGGCTTTCCCGCCTCTTGGCTTCCTGCTCCTGGAAATATTCTTCCACCAGTTGGGTGTCGGTGTATGTGGCGACCTGCGCCGTTGATGGCGGATGCATGTCCACTACCGCGGCATGTCCCAGGTCCGGGAAGGAGATGTTCAGGCGGGTGGCGTCCGAGATCTCGTCGCCGTCCCGGCGTCCCCGTCCGCTGGGGCCGATGCCAACCATATCCACCGAGCGGTGGCTGATGTTGTGGTAGCCGTCTCCGGCGAAGTTCTCGGCGGCGAATTTCCAATTGCTGGGCATGGTCCACTTCTGGACGCCGCCCAATATTTCTGAGCCGCCTTCGCTGCCGTCGCGTCCGTCCAGGGCCAGGTCCAAGAACATCTTCATGTCGCCCAGGTAATCAAGGAAAGGAGGCGCATGCTTGTCCCAGGTGGCCCAGATGCTGCCTTTGTAGTTGTACGTCTGAGGAACGCTGATGAGGCCCCATTTGGACTTGTCCAACGTCTCTTGGTAGGCGTCTTTGTAATAGGGGACGCCAACGAGCTTGCCGTCGGTGGCGAAGCTCCAACCATGGTACGGGCAGGAGAATACGGGCGTGTTGCCCTCGTCGTAGCGGCAGACCTTCATTCCGCGGTGCCTACAGGAGTTGAGGAATATCTGGATGCGGTCTTCGCGGTCGCGGCAGAGGATCACCGATTCCTCGCCCATGGAAGAAACGAAGTAATCGCCGGGCTTGGTTACCTGGCTCTCGTGACCAACGAAGAGCCAGGCCTGGGCGAATATCTGTTCTTGTTCTTGCCGGTAGATGTCTTCATTGACGAATATCTCTCGGCTGATGTAGCCGGCATCAACGTCGACTATCTTGCTGAATGTGCCTGGCTTGGTTTTTGTGGCCATGAATTCCGCTCTCCATCAGGCAGAAATCGTTCCCGACATTATACCGCAACACGGCATCTGGCGACCTTGGGAAATTTGTTGTTGCAATTCGAAAAAATCCCGTCCCGATTAATCGGGACGGGACAGATGCGCGCGGGGTCGAGGCATGACCCGCTAGCTCGGTGCTAAAGCGCGGGGGTCGAGGCAAAACCGCCCGCTAGATAATGTTGTCTTGGCGGAGCCCCTCGATATCCGAGGAAGTGCTCACAAGGCTGCATTCTTGGGCATCGGGATCCTAGCGACGGTCGCTATTGCCTGTAACAGCGGGACCACATCACCAGACCCCGGCACGGAGACCCAATTCCCGGATGATCCGCTGAGCGCCGGGGCAATATCTCAAATAGTAGGACCGATGTTGGCCAACCGCGAGGTTGCCGACGCAAGGGTAAACTATGACAACGGAGATTTTTCCCTTGAATTGATCGTCGATTGCGCAATAACGGATGAAAGGATCGCCAAGAGTTTGGGTACACAAATCGTGAAAAGGGTCAAGATCTTTAGCGGGAAGCCAAGACCGAAGGGCAGTGTGCTCGGTACCGGGGATTTCGATTACCAGGTAGATGTTTCTTGCAGAGATGGAAGTAATATTGCCCGCGGCGCCAAAGTTAGCAATAGCCCCGAAATCACTTGGCAGCACGCTTTGGGGTCACAGACCAATTCCCTGAAGTGAAGAAACTGGGTGATAACCCCGGCCAAAAAGACGGCTCCGATGAGATCGAGGCCGTCTTTTCGTTGCGAATTGTCGGCGGGAATACCCCTGCTTGAATCACACGTCGATGCGGTAGACCCGGGCGGCCACGTCGTGGAACATGTCGGCGCGTTCTGAGGCGGAATGGTCCTTGGTGATGCGTTTGAAGGCGTTGTACATCACGTTATAGGAGTAAGACACCTTGTCCACCGGGAAGTTGCTCTCGAACATGCAGCGGCTGGGGCCGAACTGCTCGATGCAGTAGTTGACGATGGGAGCCATGTTAGACGCCAGTTCCTCCGAGCCAATGGGAACGTCCCGTGTGTGCCAATCGAACCCGACACTGGGCATACCGATGCCACCAATTTTCAAGTAGATGTTGGGTTGTTGAGCAGCGGCGGCGATGCCCTTACTCCAGGTGGCCTTGACCTCTTCTATATGGCCGGCGTAGGGGCCGGTCCCCATAAGACCGCCGACGTGGCAGAGGATGATGATCAAATCTGGCACGGCTTTGGCGAACTCGGCCAGTTCTTCCAACTGGGTGAAGAACATCCAGCCTTCCAGAGAATGTCCCATGCCGGCCAGAACCTTGGCGCCGGCCCGGAAGCTGTCGCTGGACATCTGCCGTTTGATCTTGTGAGCGGGGGTGTTCTCAACGTCGGGGTTGTCGTCCCAGGTGACCGTGTGGCGGATGCCGCGGAACCGGTTGGGGCTCGCTGCCTGGAGGGCCTCCAAAACGGGTTTTACTCCGTCGCCCAGGTTCAAGTCGGCGTGGCCGACGATGGCGGCTGCGGCGCGGCCCGGCCCGTAGAGACCCGTGGCGCCTGCGGCAGCCAAGCCTTGGACGAATTCGACTTCCCCCACCGGCTTCATCTCGTCCGGACCGTCGATGCGGTACATGGACCGGGCCTCGACGAACACGGTGGAGCGCACGTTGTGGCCGCTGTTCATATCGTCGGACAACTCGTGGAGAAGGTACCGTTGAAACGGTATGCGTTGGGTGCGGTAGTCCCAGAAGTGGTGGTGAGGGTCGCAGATGGGCAGGTCGGGCTCCAGGGTTTCCTCCGGCGTTAAAGCCAGCCAGTCATTGCCTCCATAGGGCATGATGGCGCCTCCATTATCGTTGAATTTGACGCCCAGATAATACCACGATGGCGCCTGATAATTCGCAGCTAGCTCAGGTTGAAACCGTGCCCAGGTTGAAGACTGAGACAAGCCGGGTATAATTGCCGGGGCTATTTGAACCGACGGTCTGCCCAAGAATCTAAGGTCCGGAGAGGCTGATGGCTGAGAAGGGACGCTCGATACACGTTGACGGGTTGAAGCACGGAGCGCCGATACCCATGGGCGCGCGGGTGGGCAACATGATCTTCTCCAGCGGCATCATGGGCACGGACCCGGCCACCGGCACTGTCCCAGAGGACCTGGAGAGCCAGTGCGTGTTCGCCTTCGCCAACATGAAGACCATGGTCGAGAACGCCGGCGGCACTATTAAGAACATAGGGACCATCAAGGTCTATATGAAGGACCGTTCCCAGCGGGATGCGGTCAACCGCCCCTGGTTGGAGATGTTCCCAGACGAGGACGACCGCCCGGCCCGCCACGCCATCGAGTACGACGCATTCCCGCCCGGTGTTTTGGTACAGTTGGAGATAATCGCCGTGGTCGACTGACCAACGGGCGTCCTGATCAAGGAGATATAACGTTTCATTCGAGGTAATAGTTGCAACCGGAAAGCAGATTCGTGGAGTCCAACGGGGTCAATCACCATTATCTGGAATGGGGCAGCCCCGGTAACTCAAGCGTAGTGATGTTTCATGCCGTTGGCATGTGTTCCCAGATCTGGAACAACGCAGCCCGGGAGCTGGCCAGGGACTATCATGTGTATTCATTCGATCTCAGAGGGCACGGCGACACCCAACCGCCCGAGGGGAATTACACCTTCCAGCAGATAGGCGAAGATGTGGCTTCAGTGATTCAAACCATGGGTCTGGAGGGGGCCATAGGCATCGGGCATTCGGCCGGCGGGATGTCCATGTTGATCGCCGATTCCATGTTCCCTGGCATCCTCAGCAAAGGAGTGTTGGTGGACACCAGGGTGGGCGACAGCCCGATGACTCTGCTTACTCCCGATGAGCAGGTACTCCGGGCCAAAAGGACCCTGCAGAAGCGGACCGTCTGGGAGAGCCGTGAAGTGATGTACGAGGCCTACCGGGACCGGAGGGCCTTCAAGGCCTGGACCGACGAGGTGTTTGCCGACTATATAGAAGGCAACACCCGGCCTCTGGACGACGGCCGTGTCGAGTTGAAGTGTAAGCCTGTCGTGGAAGAAACGTTCTACGAAAGCCGCGCGGAGTTGGACACCTCCCAGGTCCTGAATGGTCTGGGCGGGGAGTATGTTTTGTTGGTGGGGGCCTATAAAGGCGCCCAGACGCCGCAAGACGCCGCCGTAGAGCACTTGACCCGTGAGACCAAGGGGTTCCACCTTAAAGAGCTGGGCGCCGGCTCCCACTTTGTGCCTATGGAGCATCCGGCATTGGTTCTGCAAGAGATTCGGAACTTTATTGATTAGTTCCTAGCAAGAAATACGTTCCATTCAAGAGGTATAGATCGTGGCCGATCAAGAAGGCGGGTTCAGCCCACAGACCATCATTGACCATCTGAAAGCCAACAACGTCACCCACGTGGTCTGGCTTCCGGACAGCGAGACGAATTTTCTATATGTGCTGCTACAGGAAGAGCCGTCGTTGGACCTGATAGCGGTCAGCCGGGAAGGGCAGGCGTTCTCCACCGCATCCGGTCTGTCGGTAGGCGGAGCGAAACCGGTCATCCTGATCCAGAACACCGGCCTGCTGGAGTCGGGAGACTCGCTTCGGGGCTGGGTGATGGGCATGAATATCCCAGTGGTGCTGATGGTGGGGTACCGGGGCTGGACGCGCCACGGAGTGGATACCGACACCGCGGCCACCTACACGGAGCATTTTCTTCACGCCTTTGGCATCAAGTATTACCTGGTGGAGAGCGACGCCGACGCCGACCGAATAGCGGTTGCCTTCGAACGGGCGGAAAGCACCAAGCAACCGGTGGCGGTATTGATCGGCGATGAATTCCACGGTTTCGTCCAGAGAAACCCGAATCAATATTAGAGACCTAGTAGAGGACTGATGTTCCAGACAGCAGATATGTTCAAAGCCTTCGCACCCTATCGCGGCAATGCCGTGGTGATTCCGGGCCGGGGCGGCCGCCATTGGATCAACCTCAGCGACAAACCAGACCGGGATGTCCCTCTGGGGGACCCGGCTATGGGCGGCCACGCTTCATTCGCCTTGGGTCTTGCGCTGGCCAGACCCGACGAGAAGATCATCCTGTTCGATTCCGAAGGCGATATCCTGATGAACATGGGCGCATTGCCTACCATCGCCGAGAAAGACCCCAAGAATTTCTATCATTTCGTGCTGGATAACGGGGTCTACGCCACCACGGGCGGGCAGCCGGTACCCAACGCCGAGAACATCCAATATGACGTCATCGCCAAGGGCTCGGGATACCCTTCCACCTACGCCTTCGACAACCTGGAAGACTTCGCCAACAACATCGAAGAGATCCTCAGCAAGCCCGGCCCGGTCTTCGTGACCATGAAAGTGGTGCCCGAGGTGGAAAACGTCCCCATCGGCCAACGGGTCCGCTGGCAGAAGAAGACCAGGGACCAGACCATCGCCGACCTCCAGAAAGACTTGGGGCCTCGGAAGTCCTAGTTCGCTGTGACGGATGAGAACCTCGCCCAACCTCTGACGGGAATCCGGGTTTTGGACCTATCCGGCGAACTGGGCGTTTACTGCGGCAAGCTGTTGGCCGACGCGGGTGCGGACGTGATCAAGGTGGAGCCTCCCGGCGGCGACTCAATGCGCCGCACCGGCCCCTTTATCGATGGCGTCGACTCGCCCGAGAACAGCCTCCACTGGCGACACTACAACACCAACAAACGCAGCATCACCCTGGATATCGAGTCTGAAGACGGCGGCGCGCTACTCAGTCGGTTGGCAGAAAACTCTGATGTCGTGTTGGAATCATTTCAGCCGGGTTACCTGGACTCCCTAGGGCTAGGCTACGGGCATCTGAGTGACGGAAATCCAGGGCTGATCTTCGCCTCGCTTACGCCCTTCGGGCAGACCGGCCCTTACAAGGACTACAAAGGCAGCGACCTGGTCGGATTCGCCATGGGCGGCTATATGTACGTTACCGGTTGGCCTGATACCCCGCCCAACAAGCTCTGGGGGCTCCAGGCCTTCCACACGACGTCCAACCGAGGTTTCACCGGTATCCTAATCGCTCTTTACCATCGCCTAGCCACCGCGCAGGGGCAGCAGGTGGACGTTTCCATGCAAGAAGCCGTGGCCACCACCACCGAGCATGTGAACACCACCTACAACTACACCGGAGAGAACGCCGTGCGCTGCGGGTTCCGCCACGGAGGGCAGTTCGTGGCGACCTGGCAGTGCCGCGACGGGTACGTCAGCATCACCACCAACACCCAGAAAGCATGGGACGACCTACGGGCCTGGATGGACCGAGATGGCATGGCCGGCGATCTGATGGACGAGCGGTACAACGACCGGTTCATCTTGCGCGGTGAGCACGGTTCCCATATCGAAGAGCTGGTCGAGGCTTGGACGCTGACCCACACACGTCAAGAGATCACCGACTGGGGACAGGCCAATCACCACCCCTGGGGTCCGGTGTCGACGGCCGCCGAATTGCTGGACAACGAACAGCTCTGGGACCGGGGGTTCTACCAAGAAGTCGACGACGCTGATAGCGGGCTAAAGATGGTCTATCCCGGCGCTCCGTACAAGATGTCCGAGTCCGGTTGGCGGCCGTCCAAGGTTGCGCCCCGGGTCGGCCAGCATAATAAACAAGTCTACTGCGAAGAACTAGGGCTTTCCCATGAGGAACTCCAAGAATTGACCGAGGCTGGGGTGCTCTGAGATGGCCGATACCACCGCGCTAGCCTTACAGGGCATCAGGATCCTGGACTTTACATGGATACATGCCGGCCCATCGGCTACGCGGATACTCGCCGACCAAGGCGCCCAGGTGATTAAAGTCGAGTCCAACCAGGCGCTCTCGGTTGTCGGTGGCCCGGCGTCCAACACGGCTCGAGGTCTGGGACAGCGCCACAACTGGAACGCCGGAAAGCTGTCTATCTCTTTGAATATGAAGACCGATGCCGGCAAGGACCTGGCCCGGCGTTTGGTGGCTGTGTCCGACGTAGTGGCGGAGAATTTCAGCGGCCGTGTGATGCCCGGCTGGGACCTGGACTTCGAGAGCATCCGCAAGATTAGACCGGACATAATCATGCTCAGCATGTCGGGGTTCGGGCGCACGGGGCCTTGGAAGGACCGGGTCAGCTACGGCCAGACGCTCCAAGCCTGGTCTGGGTTCACCGACCTGACCGGGTTTCCGGATACGAAGCCCAGCGGACCGGCCAGCGCCTATAGCGATGCGGTGGGCGGGATGGCTGGAGCACAGGCAGTTTTATTGGCCCTGATACAGCGGGCGCGGACCGGAAAGGGCCAATGGATCGACGTCTCCCAGATGGAGTCCATGTCAGCGCTACTGGGGCCGTTGGCGCTGGAACTGAGCGCAATCAAGACTGATGTCCAGCGCACCGGTAACCGTCTGCATCAGGGCGGCGGAGCGCCCCACGGCGCCTACCCTTGCTTGGGCGAAGACCGCTGGCTTGCAATCACGGTGTTCAACGATGATGAGTGGGATGCTTTTGCCGGGGCTATCGGCTCACCTCCATGGGCGTCGGAAGAGCGGTTCGCCAGCGCCGAGTCCCGTCTGCGCCACGCCGACGACTTGGACAAACTGGTGGAGTCTTGGACATCTGCACAGAACGCCGAGGCGGCGATGCACATGCTCCAAGCCGCTGGCATCGCTGCCGGGGTGGTCCAGACCGGCCAAGATATGGGGGAGAACGACCCGCATCTGCGAGAGCGAGGTATCTTCAAACAGGTGCCCGACGCCTCCGGGGTGTTGCGGACCATCGAAAGGGCCCCATACAAGTTGTCCCTCACGCCGGGGTCTGTTACCAAAGGAGCGCCGGAGTTTGGCGCGGACCAGGACTTAGTGCTCCGCGAGATATTGGGCGTTGACGATGAAGAATTGGCGGAGATGGCTATCGCAGGGGCGTTTGATTAACCCGGCCCGTAACCACCGCTGTGATTGTCAAACAGGGGCACAGAACCCATAATACAGCTCGATTTCCCAGCCTCGTTTTAAGGCTGGAGCCATAGGAGAGATCATGGAGACCAGTCTTAGGGGCAAATACGCCATCGTCGGTATCGGCGAGACTGAGTACAGCCGCGGCTCCGGACGGAGCACCAGGGCCATGGGCGCGGAGGCCTTACGCAGGGCCATGGATGACGCCGGACTGAACTCCGACGACGTGGACGGAATGCTCAGCTACCATGGCGGGGATTCCACACCGTCGACTTCGATCATGTACGACCTGGGCCTAAAGCCCAATTTCTATATGGACTGCTCCGGCGGCGGTTCCAGCACGGAGGCCTTGATCGGCCTGGCGATGGGCGCCATTGAAGCCGGAATGTGCGACACCGTGGCCGTCTTCCGGTCAATGAACGGGTATTCCAGTATTCGCATCGGCGGCACGGGCGCCAGGGCCGCTTCGGGCATCTCGGGCCTAGATTTAATGAAGCGCCCTTACGGCCTGATCAGCGCCGTACAGAACTTCGCTTTCAACTTCACCAAGCACATGTCCGAATACGGAGTGAAGAGCGAGGACCTGGCCCACATCAAGGTAGCCCACAGCAACCATGCCAGCAACAACCCTAAGGCGCTGATGAAACAGAGGGTGACGGTGCAAGACGTGATGGACTCCCGGTGGATCATCCGCCCCGTGGCCCATCTGCTGGACTGCTGTTTGGAGACCGACAACGCCACCTGCGTGATCGTTACTTCGGCCGAGCGGGCCAAGGACCTGCGCCAAAAACCGATCCATATCCTCGGCGCTCAAGGCCGGGGCACCAAACCCGGCGGCGATTTCCACGTTCAACACGGTAACTTGGGCCGTGTGGCGGGCCACTACGTCGGACCCCGCATCTTCGAGTTGGCTGGGGTCAAGCACGAAGACATCGACGTCACCGGCTGCTACGACGCATTCACCTACACCGTGCTGCTTCAACTGGAGTCTTATGGATGGTGCAAGCCGGGCGAGGGCAAGGATTACGTGAAGAGCGGCGTCATAAACCTGGGCGGGGAAATACCCAACAACACCAGCGGAGGGCACCTGTGCGAGGCCTACACCCACGGGATGAACATGGTCATCGAGAACGTGCGCCAGCTACGGGGCACCATTGACGACTACTGTCCCAACGCCGCCAACGGCGAGCACACCTACGACTATTCCGAGGGCGGCTGCCGGCAGGTCAAGGACGCGGAGACCAGTATGAATATGGGATGGGGCACCCCGGCCGTGGGCAGCGCACTCATCATGAGGAGGGGATAGACATGGCCGTTTATGAATACCGGGGCCAACGTCTGGATATACCAGATAACGACAGCGAGTACCGCGGCTACTTCGAGGCCGCCGGAGAGCACAAGTTGGTGGTCAAGAAATGCCGCGCCTGCGGGTTGTTGCGCGGTGAGCCGGGACCGGGCTGCCCGTGGTGCCCTTCCCTGGAATGGGACTGGCAAGAGGTGACCGGCAAGGGGACCATCTACAGCTACCAGATCGTTGCGCATACGGTCATACCCGCCTTCCGCGATATGGCCCCCTTCGCCATCGTGCTGGTGGAGTTGGACGAGCAATCCGGTCAACCTACACCAGACGACGGTCTGCGCATAACAGCAAATCTGGTGACTAGCGACCTTGGGCCGGAGAAAGAGGAAAACGTGGCCATCGGCAAGCGGGTTGAAGTGATCTTCGACGACGAACCCGAGGGGATCAGCATCCCCCAATTCAAGTTGTCGGGTGAGCCGCCCAAGGGCGATACCTGGCAGCATTCTGTCTGAGTTGGGACGAACACGAGGCGGGCGTTTGACCAAGCTGATCAGCTTCGACATCGATGGGACACTGGAAGTTGGCGACCCGCCCGGCGGCATCACCATGGAGATGGTACGTAAGGCGCAGGGTCTCGGCTACCTGATCGGCAGTTGCTCCGACCGCACCGTGAGCGAACAACAGCGCATCTGGCGCGACCACGGCATCAGCGTAGAATTCACGGTATTGAAACACCGGCTCGACGAAGTCAAAGAGAAGTTCCCAGCCGATGAGTACTACCATGTGGGTGACACCGAGACTGACCGCCGGGCGTCGCTAAAAGCGGGGTTCACTTTTCTGACAGTCGGCGATGCCGTCGTCCGGCTACCGAACGGACTCACACCCCAATAGGGGGCACGAACAATTCGACTCTATTACGAATTGGCCTACCTCTGGCCGATCATCAGCCCGCCCGAAGAGTACGGCAGCGAGGCTGCGTTTTTCGGGGACGTGATTCGCGAAGAGTTGGGTCCTGGAAGACATAAGTTGCTGGAGCTGGGCGTGGGCGGCGGGCACAACCTTTCGCACCTGACCGACGATTTTGATTGCACTGCCGTAGATCTTTCACCCGCCATGCTGGCGCTTTCGAAAGGGCTTAACCCAGGCGTGGAACACCACGTTGGCGACATGCGTAACATCCGGCTGGAACGGACCTTTGACACGGTGCTGGTCCACGACTCGGCCTCGTATCTTTTGACCGAACAGGACCTAACGGAGACATTCGCCACTGCGGCAGCCCACCTACGGCCCGGTGGCGTGTTGATGGTGGCGCCGGACTGGTTCCAAGAGACCTTTCCCGATGGGTGGGTCTACAACTGGGACAGACAACAAGGGGACATCGAGGTAAATATCCAGGAGGTTATGGTGGACCCGGACCCGTCGGACACCCAGGTCGAATCAACCTACACCTACACCATCAAGAAGGCCGGGGTAACCACGGTTGAAGTCGACACTCACATCACAGGCCTCTTCTCCATCCAAACATGGTCTGACTTGATGGGACAGGCCGGGTTCCGAGTTGAAGTTAGGACCCTGCCGCCCAACGAGGGCGGTTACGGGTCTTGGTTGTTTATCGGGGTGATGGGGCCTGCGGGCTAGTCGTCATCCCCGGATACCGTTCCGGCCAGGAACTCGGACACGTCTTCCAGACCCTGTTCTTTAAGTTGCTCCACGGCGAATCCTTCGGCGATGGTGGTGTCCATCTCTTTGGCCAGATGCTCGGCCTGCAGGTTCTTCAAAACGCCCCGGCCTTCGATGGCCACTCGTTGCAGCAGCTTACGCCACTGGATGATCTCGGCGTCGGTCCCCGACAGCTTCTCGGCGGTGTCGTAGCGCTGCGGGACCATTATCTTGGCGTCCTGGTTGGAGAACTGAATGTTCATCACCCAGTTGTGCCAGAGGAAGAAATGTACCCGTTCATAGATGCGGCCCAACAGGCTGCCGGGACGGGTGGTGTGGTAGTACACGATCCGGGTGTTTTCTTCGTCCATGGGGACGCACATCCGGGTGTACATGTGGGTGCGCATGTCGGTGCGGAACATGCCGGGCAGATGGTGCCCCGGACCCCACAGCGGGTTTTCGGTGGTCAGAGGTTTGCTCAAGCGGCGTTGGTTGGCCGGGATGAAGACCCAATTCCAGAGCAGACGCCATTTGCTCTTCGGCCAGCGGCCCAGACCGTCGTGGGAGTCCTGATAATGGGTCTTGCCCCTCATGATGTCGAGATAGTCTTTGAAGCCCCAAGACCGACGGGGATTTCCGTGGGTTTCCGAGTCGCCCCAGATCACGTTGAAGCCGTTGCCCACGAAGACTGGCCGGATACGGGGTGAGCGGGCGTAGGGGTCCAGGGGGCCGCGCGCCAGCATCAAGATGGAGTCCCGATGCACGTAGTACACGTGGGAGTCCATGGAGTTTTCCAGGGCCACCCGCCAATTTATCGGCCAATCGGTGACGCGGTAGAGCACTTGGCTATTCTCTTCGAAGAACTCTTCCGGGACATCCTCTTCGATGGGGACCGGCTCGTCCTCGCCCATCCAGACAAATACCATGCCTTTCAGGGTCTGGGTGGGATATTTACGGGCTTGGACCTTGCCGGGAATGTGGGAGTTGGGACCCTCGCTCAAGACGGCTACGCATTCGCCTTCGCCGTCGAAGACCCAGCCGTGATAGGGGCAGGCCACCGTGCCCTTGAAGTGACAATCGCCTTCAGACAGGCTGGCGCCCCGGTGTGGGCAGACGTCCCAGATGGCGGCGATGTTTCCCTGAGCATCGCGGAAGAAACACAACTCTTCGCCCAGCATGCGGAGGCTCACCGGTTTGCGGCCGACTTTGCTGTCCAGGAGAGCCGGGTACCAGAAGTCGCGGAGTCCGGTGGGCGGCGCCAATTGCCGCCGGTCAAGGTCGGTCTGCTTCGTTTCTGACACCATCGGTTGGGCTCCTTTCAGGCGGCCGTTACGGCTTCATCAACGCCAGGCATTTGCTAGAGTTAAAAACGTAGGTCTGCAGGAATTCTACGATCTCCGGCTTGCGGTCCAGCTCCTGCATAGCCCCAGCGAGACACATCCAATTCAGCATCTCTTGTTGACCGGCGTCTTCGATCTGGGCGTTGCTGATGCCGCGCCAGGCCTCGTAATTTCCCGCCTTCAGCTCTTCGAAACGGGCCAGGTCCGACTCCACGTCACAGTAGAGCCACCAGTTCTTGGGCGTCAAGAACGCGTGGGACCAACTGGACGATGCGATCAGGGCCACCCGCCAGGGGCTGGCCTCCAGCGCCCGGGCCGTGGCCGCGCCGAGTTCCATGCACCGCTTGGGCGTGGGACCGGGCGGGTCCATGGCCATATCCACACCGTTGACCTGTTGGGTGATGGCCCCGCCCCGGTTCCGGATGACGTTGCTGCCGTAGCAGTTCACGGAGAAGGGGATCACCGGATAATCGAAGCCCTTCCGGTCATAGTCCAAGTAGAGCAGGGTGTTGATGAAAGCGTGGCCCATGCCCTCCTGATGGAGGGGCTTGTAGGAGTAGGCGATGTCGAAACCGTCTTGCAGGAGCGCGCTGGCCAGATAGCGGCTGGACTCGTGGCCTTTATAGCGGAAAATCTTGTTGGCGGGCTCGTCCCAGACGTTGGGGCGTTGGCCGCCGTCCCGGCCGGCCATGGGCTGGCACTCGAACTCATCGTAGGCCATGATGCAGAAAGCAGGGATTATATCCTCTTTGAAGTTCTCGTACTGGTCGTCGCCCCAAACCAACACCACGTCCGGCTTGAAGGCGTCTATCTCCGCCCGCAACCTGCGGAACCCGTCGACCAGCTTCCCGCGTTGGTACTTGGCGGCGGTGTAACCTTCGTCATCGCCCCATTCTTCGCGCATGGCATCGGGCCAAGATTCAGGGTTCTTATGCTCCGCCGGGATGCGGTCATTGCTTTGCAGCGCCCTGGTGAGGGAGTAGTTCTTTAACTCATCGGGTGTGATGAGGGAAGGGGAGTGGGTCAGCCCAACTCCTAGAATCTCTGCCATTTGGTTGCTCCGGGGGTTAGGGTTTGGGGATTTTTCTTCAGTCTCTGAGGGGGCTATTGTTGAGTGTAGCCCCCATCCTAACCTTCCCCCATTGCGACGGGAGAAGGGACAATGTCCGCTGCGGCGGGGGCTGTTTTTTTGTCGCTTATGGGCTGAATAGGGCCAGGCATTTGTTGGAGTTGAAGACGTAGGTCTCAACGTAGTCCAATATCTCAGGCTTGCGGCCCATTTCCTGCATCGCGCCGGCCAGACACATCCAGTTCAACAATTCCTGCTGGCCCGCGTCTTCGATCTGGTCGGTGGAGATGCGTTTCCAGGCGTCGTAGTCCCCGTCGCGGAGCTCCTCAAAGCGGGCGTAGTCCGACTCAAGGTCGGGCCACAGCCAATGGTTCTTGGCGGTCAGAAAAGCATGGGACCAACTAGACGATGCTACCAAGGCCACCTTATAAGGGCTGTCTTTCAGCACCCGGGCGGTGGCGGCGCCAAGTTCCATGCAACGCTTGGGCGATGGGCCGGGTGGGTCGAAAGGCAGTTCGACGCCGTTTATTTTCTGTGTGATGGCCCCGCCGCGGTTGCGGATGACACTACTGCCGTAGCAGTTAACCGCTATGGGCAACACCGGATAGTCGAATCCCTCGCGGTCGTAGTCCAAGTACAGTAGGGTATTCAAGAAGGCGTGGCCCAGGCCGTTCTCGTGCAGCGGCCGGTAGGCATAGGCCATGTCGAATCCCTCGTTGATCAGCCCGGTCGCCAAGGCGCGTCCTGCCTCGGGCGCCCCCTGATAAACGAACTTCTTGTCCTGGGCCTCGCCCCATACGTTGCGGCGGAAACTGCCGTCGCGGTTGGTGTAGGGGGTGGCTTCGAAATGGTCGTAGGCCAGAACACAGAATGGCGGAATGATGTCTTCTTTAAAGTTCTCGTACTGGTCGTCGCCCCAGATGAGGACGATGTCGGGATTGAAGTCGTTGATGGCTGTTCGTATCTTCCGGAAGCCGTTAACGAGCCGTTCCCGGTGTTCCCCAGCGGACTTCAAGCCCTCGTCTTCGCCGTATTCGATACGCATGGGCTCGGGCCAGTTGGTGGGAATCTTCATCTCTTCGGGCACGTTGGTGTTGTGCTTCAAGGTGCGGGTTAGAGGGAAGCCCCGGTCTTCGTCGGGAGTGATCAGCGGAGGGTAGTGAGTGGTGCCAACGCCTAATATCTCGCCCATGCCCAGCCTCCTGGCGGCCGATCGCCGCCTATCGATCGATTAGTAGTATCGGGATTTCGTTTGGTTGTAACAGAGGCACCATGTAGTGTCAAGAATAATGAGGGTCGGATACACCGCAAACGACGCAAATTCGGATTTTGGCGACGGATTCAGGTTATTCACCGCCGGTTGTCGGTTTGCGCGAACCCGTTGATAATACCGGCCAGACTAGGACGTATGTTGAGGTTAGATGGGCGCTATTGAAGATTACACAGCTCTGATCGATGCCGTAGAGTCCCAGCGGGACTGGCTGCAAGGACCAATCATTCCGGATTACTGGGGCGGAGAGACCGCGAAACGATTTAGGGCCGACCCTAAACGTCGGATGGACGACAATTTCGGGATACTTGCCGCGTTCGTGAGGCCGGATGATGTATTTGTCGACGCTGGAGGGGGCGCCGGAAGGTTCAGCCTGCCCATGGCGCTCCGCTGCCACCAGGTGATCAATGTCGACCCCTCTCTTGGGATGGGTCAGGAATTCGACGAGAGCGCGGCCGATGCCGGGATAGACAACGCCAGCTTCGTTCTGTCCGATTGGCTGGATGTTGATGGCGTGGAAGGGGACGTGGTCCATGCCGCCCACGTAACCTATTTCGTCCGGGACATCACACGGTTCGTCGCCAATCTGGAAAGCGCGGCCCGCCGCCGCGTAATCATCAATTTGGCGAGCGTGGCGGGGCCGATGCTGAACGCCAAACTGTTCAAGATGGTTTACGAGGAAGAACAAACATTGGTGCCCTCTTACGCCTATCTGCTGCCGGCCTTGTGGGAGATGGGCATCCTTCCGGATGTACGGTTTCTACCCCAGGGGACCACATTTGACGGCGTGCCCCGGCCCCCGGAGTTTCCACAAACCAAGGAGGAGGCGGTGGAGGTTGCGCTGGCCGGGATCTGGCTTGCTCCCCAACACCGGGACCGGGCCGATCGAGTGGTGCGGGAAAACTTCGACGAGCTGTTTCAGCAGGAGCCGGAAGGTTTCGTCCCCCGATGGATGCCGGACGTTCGGGAAGTGCTGATAACCTGGGAGCCCGGCAAATCCGATTAACGTAGAGACACCACCCCTCAACCCTGCTTGTTACCAGGCCCGCTAACGATGATAATATTCCCGTCGAGGTGGTCAACTTAAGATTGCATAACTGGGGTCCATGGCCCCAAAAGACTCATCAAGTGAAGCGAGGTATCGATATGGACTGGGGAATGGCAAACCGAATGGCCCGGCTGATTCAACCCGACGGTCATTGCATGTTTCTGCCCATCGACCACGGATATTTTCAGGGACCGACCCGGATGCTGGAGCAGCCGGGAGAGACTATCAAGCCCCTGCTTCCGTATGCCGACGCCCTCTTCGCCACCCGCGGCGTGGTGCGAGCCGTTGTCGACCCCGCCATGGACCAGCCGGTGATCCTCCGGGTGTCCGGCGGCACCAGCATGGTTGGCGACGACCTGGCCAACGAGGGACTTACCACTTCCATGGAAGACGCTGTGCGGTTAAACGTCTCGGCGGTGGGCATCTCCGTCTTCATCGGGACCGAGTATGAGAAACAGTCGCTGCTGAACCTGGGTAAGCTGGTGGACGAAGGCGAGAAGTATGGCATCCCCGTGATGGCCGTGACCGCTGTTGGCAAGGAACTGGAGAAGCGGGACGCCCGCTATCTGGCACTCTGCACTCGCATCTGCGCCGAATTGGGCGCCAAGGTGGTCAAGACCTATTGGTGCGAAGATTTCGACAAGGTCGTTTACGGTTGCCCGGTGCCGGTGGTCATGGCCGGCGGTCCCCAGGCCGATACCGAAAAGGAAGTCATGGACTTCGTTAAAGATGGCATGGACAACGGCGCCATCGGCATCAACCTGGGCCGGAACATCTGGCAGAGCGATCACCCGGTGCCCATGATTCGGGCACTGCGCCACATCGTCCATGAAAACGGCACTGTTACTGAAGCCCAAGAGGTCTACGACAGCGCCAAGGCCGAGAATGGCCGGGTCGCTTCGCTACCTGCTTAACATCCGGCCTCCTTTGTACTGGGGCCACGTTGATGAGCCCAGGCTATCCGTTCGTCCTGAGGCCCTCGAAGGATGTGCATAAGCCAAGCTCTTGTTTATAGGGAACCTGGGTCAATCCCAAGCCGTGGTTCGACGGGGCTCACCACGAACGGTAGGCCCCCAATCATGCTGCTGGCGAACGGTGGTGAACCCCGATGATGTTGCCGGTGAGCGGCGGAAAACCCCAATCATGCCGGCGGTGAACGTTGGAGCCCGCGATTATGGTGTTGGTGATGCCAATAATGATTAGGAAGGACTGACTGACATGCGCGTAGCCATGTACTACAACAACCACGACGTGCGCGTGGAAGAACTGCCGGTGCCCGAGATCGGCCCCGGCGAGTTGCTGGTGAAGGTGGAAGCCAGCGGAATCTGCGGAAGCGATGTCATGGAGTGGTACCGCATCCAGAAAGCCCCCATGGTCCTAGGCCACGAGGTTGCTGGGACCATCGTGCAGGCCGGAGCCGGCGTGGAACGCTTCCATGAAGGCGACCGCATGATCGTGACCCATCACGTTCCCTGTAACGCCTGTCATTACTGCCTCAGCGGACACCACACCGTCTGCGATACTCTCCGCGAGACGACATTCGATCCGGGTGGGCTCGCCGAATATCTGCGTGTTCCGGCCATCAACGTTGACCGGGGCGTTTTCACGCTGCCGGACGGTCTGTCCTTCGATGAGGCGTCTTTCGCCGAGCCGTTGGCCTGCGTCTACCGGGGCCAGCGCCGGGCCAATATCCAACCGGGACAGAGCGTCATCGTCTTGGGCAGCGGGCTTGCCGGACTGCTCCACATCAACCTGGCCAAGGCCCTGGGAGCGGGCCGCATCATCGCCACCGACATGGTCCCTGCCCGTTTGGAGGCCGCAAAAAACCTGGGCGCCGATCACACTTTCTTGGCCACCGACGACGTCCCCGCCCGGTTGCGGGAGGTGAACGACGGCCGCTTGGCTGACTTGGTCATCGTTTGCACCGGGGCGCCGCCGGCGCTGCAACAAGGCTTGGACTCAGTCGACCGCGGCGGCACGGTGCTATTCTTCGCTCCAACCGAGCCGGGGGTAAGTATCACAGTGCCGGTGAACGACCTGTTCTTCCGGAACGACGCTACCCTGACCACCACTTACGCCGGAGCTCCCGGCGACTTGGCCACTGCCCTGGAGATGATCGGGTCTGGAAGGGTCCAAGTAGGCCAGATGATCAGCCACCGGCTGGGACTGGATGAAGCGGGTCTCGGTTTTCAACTCACTGCCGAAGCCAAATCTTCATTGAAAGTGATCATCCAGCCTCAGAAATAGTCTGGAGGCAAACTACATCTTGTCCATGTGGCCTTATTATTGTCATCCCGGTCCTTCCTTGGAAGGAGAGGAATCTCGTTGCTGAGTTACGAACACTGACTGAGAACAATAAGACCCTTCGCCTTGCGCGGAATCAGATGGGCGACAGGCGAGGCATACGCCGCCAATGGCAACTTCTACCCCGAAATCCCGAAAGCAGATCCCCCGCCCAACCGGCAGCTACGCCTTGGTGCTGCGTCTTCCTTCCCGCCGCAATATACAGGTGGGCAAGCTGGGCTTGGTTGAGTTTCCCCGCGGCAACTACATCTACTTCGGCAGCGCCCTGGGCGGACTGGATGCGCGGGTGGCCCGGCATCTTGGAAACGACAAGAAACTCCACTGGCACGCCGATTACCTGAGTGCGGAAGTGCCTTGGCAGTTGGCGGACGGCCGGCGGTGGGAATGCGTCTGGGCCGCTGCCGCCATGGCCACCCCAGGCGTGGACCTACCCGCGCCTGGCTTTGGGTCGTCGGACTGCCGGTGCCGCTCCCACCTGGCGCGGGTCAACAACGCCAAAGAGGTCAGGGAACTGCTTGGCAGCCTTACTCCGGCCCCGCGCCGTTCGAGGCCAGATTCAATGCATTCTTCTTGACGGCTACCCACGGGTCTGTACTATCATGACGCCGTCGTTCCACTCGGAATGCAGGTTCACGATATGATGGAAGTCGATGGGCGCAGGCTCCGGCAAACGTACCGCGCCCCAGTTGGGAGGCCGCCATGGAACTTGGAATCTTCCTCGAATTCCCAGTCAGCGAAGGTGGTACGGAGATAGAAGCCTTCAACGACTCCTTCGTACTGGTTAATGAGGCGGAACAGCTCGGAGTGGACTCTCTGTGGCTGGCGGAATACCACTTCAGTCCGGGCCGGGTGATGGCCTCGCCCATCGCCATCTTGAGCAACATCGCCGCCCGAACCGAACGGATCCGGCTGGGCACCGCGGTTATGCTTCTACCCTTGGCCAACCCGGTGCGGGTTGCCGAAGAGGTCGCCACGCTGGACCTGGTCAGCGGAGGCCGGGTGGAGTTCGGCATCGGCCGCGGGACCTTCCCCAACGTCCATGAGGGCTTCAACTCCCCCTTCGCCGAAAGCCGGGGCCGGTTTGAAGAGAGTCTGGAGATCATCCTCAAGGCCTGGACCAACCAGACGTTCTCGTTTGAAGGCGAGTATTACAATCTGAAGGACTTGGAGGTCACGCCCAAGCCCTACCAGAAACCCCATCCACCCGTCCGTATCGGGGTAACCTCCGCCGAGAGTTTCCCCACCACCGGCCGTATGGGCCACGACATGTTGATCAACCCCTCCCGAGTCTTCACTTTGGCTGGACTCAAACCCCAGATTGAGGAATACCACAAGGCCTGGAAGGACGCCGGGCACGAGGGCAAGGGCAAGGTTGGGCTCCGGGTGCCCATCTATCTCTCCGACGACCCACAGAAGGCCCACGACGAGCCTATGGAAAGCGCGTTGTTCTCCATGGGACGCCTGTCAGACCGGGTGGCCAGCTATGCTAAGTACGGCGGGACCACCGGCAACTGGGGTCAGGAAGCCGAGACGGTTGCGGGCATGTCCTACGACGACTGGTTCCGGGACAAGGTTGCCTTCGGCACCCCCGAGGCTGTTACCGAGAAGTTGCAGGGCTTGACCGAAGAATTGGGCCTGGACCAGATCATGTTCGAAGTCAACTATGGCAATAAGTTGCCCTTGGAGAACCAGGTGAACAGCCTGCGCTTGATGATGGAAAAAGTCGCCCCGAACCTGGGATGAGCACCGATTATTTAAATGCGGTTTTGGGGCCATGTCTAACAGGAGGACTAACCAGATATGAGTTGGGACTTAGTAGAAGCCGGGTCACGGGTTGAAGCGGTGGCGTCCATCCCGGTCAAAAGTGATATGGGCGGAGCCCCCATAGGCGGCCCCTCATTCACGATAGAGGCCGGGGACCTTGGCGAAGTGACTCTGAAACGCAAGGCCGGGAAACTTCAGTGGATGGTTATAAAATGGGACCGGCTTGAAGGGCGTACCTTCAATCTGACCGCCGATCAGTTCGACTTGATAAAGCTTGCTGGGAATTGACGGCTCGACCGGTCGGCCAGCTAAACGAGCCGCGCGCAAGGTGACATATCAAGGCACGAACTTTATTCGGTTTTGTGCTAATATTCGAATAAGTTGGTTTGTACCGGCGCCATATAGCCCTGAGCTAAATCTTAAAGAGGTGTTCTAGGAAATGGTTCAAGCAGAGATCAAAACTACATTCGAGGTCGGCCCTGTAACGTTCACAGCCAGGCATGAACTCTGGGACGGCAACATCCAAGACCACGCCGACCAAGGCGTGTCCATCGTGGTCCAAGCTGAAGTCGACGGCAAGAAGACGACTCTCATACGGTTCAATTGCTTCGACATTGAACGAAGCTACATCTACGGTCCGGAGAACCCCGATCTGAAACCCGACGGCCCCATGATGCTGGCCGGCCGGACAGAAAACAGCACCGGCATGGGAAAGCTCTTCCGCATGGACCCGACGGCTGACGGCAACCCCATCGGTTGGACCATGAAGACCATCAAGAAACAGCTCCCTGAGATGCTGGACCGGGCCGGGTATCCCGAGATTGCGAAGGAGATCGACCTCGAAGTGCTGGCTGATGTCGTTCCTGAACTGGAAGCGTCCGCCAGAGAGCTCTTCGTAGCCAAGCGGAACACCGTCAAGCACAACCGCGGCACCGACATCTTCGAAGCCGGGAACATCCGCTTCGGGTTGGAGATGCGGCGCCTGCCCGTCGGCGACGGCGGCTTGGCGATCCACGTGTTGACCGACGTAGGCGGCTCCACCGAGAAGTCGTTCGTGGAAGAGACCGAGATCATGGCATTCGACCTTTTCTGGGACGGCCCCCACTACCACTACGGCCCCCGGAACAAGAACCACCGGATCTATTGGGACCGCACTTTGGTCACCGATTACCTCGGCTGGGTTTTGGACAAGATCGACGGCAAGAAGCTTGGCGCGATGATTGATCGGGCCGGTTACCCCGGTATCGCAGCCGATCTCGACCAAGACATGATTGATGCCGTTCTGCCCGCGATGACCGCGAAAGCGCGTGAGATGCTGGCTGAAGGAGAGGCATTGACGGGTCACCCCGGCTTGCCTGTAGACGTCACTCCTAACCTGGTCTCTAACTAGGCCAAATCCTTAGTCACCAAAAAGAGCCCCGATGAATCGGGGCTCTTTTGATTTTCGGGTACAGCTAGTTGTTAGTCGTCGGATTCTTCGAGTTCAGTCTTTATCATCTTCAAGACTTGGGACTGATTGAAAAACTTGATTGGCTGGACCACTGGCCATACCAGGTAAGCAGGCAATGCCCACCATTGGCCGGCTGGCTCGCTGCTGCGGGTTAGCCGTGTGCCCAGGCCGCTGGGTTCCAGGTCGTAGGAGATGCGGTAGGCGGATTCCGATGCCATTTGTACCGGGCGGACGCCTTTGGACCGAGGCCGGTCCCGGCGCGCTGGGGCCAAATATACCTCCGACTGTCGAAAACTCAAGTGCGAGTAAGGTTCTAACCTGGTGATTTCCAGCCGGAAAGACACCTGCCGGTCCCGGTAATTTCCCTCCATTGGGCCCACGTAACCCACCCTGGGCTCTCCCTCAGATGTCTCCGAGACTCGCATGTTGAGCGACCGGTACCAAGCCACATGCCGGCGAAAGTCCGCCAGCCAAGCAAAGACCTGCTCGGGAGGGGCATCTATGAACGCCGATTTACTTATCCTGAACATCTTGCATACTGGTATACGCCGTCATGCCGGGAGGCGGTCAAGTCAGGTAGATTATCAGCACCACGATTCCCACCGGGATGCCGATGACCACCAAGAGGCAGCCCAGCTTGGTGATGCAGCTCATGATCGTGAACGGCAGCTTCATCAGCTTGATAGCCAAGCGAAGCGGTAGTGTTGCCAGTCCAAGCAGTTGGAACATCGTCTAGGCCGTGGCCCACTCGACGCCGTTCAAGACGATCTTCTGGAACTCGGGTGACTCGAAACTCTTTCCGTCGTGTCCCAACAGGAATGTGAATACCTTGCCCTGACCGTAGGTGCGGGTCCAGCCCAGCGGGAAGGTCCCGGCTGGCATGTGGGTCGGGGCGCGGTCCGGCCCCCAGGGCCAGGTGCCTTCTTCCGAGTTCCCGGTCAGGAACACGTCGCTTCCGCCCTTGTATTCGATGCCCATGTAGAGTTCGTCATCGGTGCTGAAGTCTGAGACCCCGGCGACGCCCGCGTGGCCGGGTTCGGTGACCTTCACCGCGACATTCCCGTACGGCGGATGGAAGCTGGTTCCGGAGACCCAGCCGCCTCCGGTGATCTCTGCGAACTCGGACCAATAATCGGCGCCGCAGCCGGAGATGTGCAGGCAGACGAACCCCTTGCCCGACTTAACATAATCGATGATTCCCTTCTGTTCGCCTTCAGACAGTTTCATCTCCGCGAAATCGGCGGCGTTCTCGCGCCGGGTGTTGAAAACCAGAGCGTCATAGGCAGCCATGCCGGCCGCGTCGGCCAAGACCGATGCGTCTTCGCTGACAGTGACGTCATGGCCCGCCGACTTCAGGAACCTTTCAAGTACCGGGGTGGACTCTTCATAGGGGTGCCTCCCTCCGGTGATAACAAGCAGCTTCACGTTTAGTGCCTCCAGATTTTTGTTTGTATTATCAGGTCGTCCGAGGCGGTATTATACGTCAAGACGAAGCGTTATCGACAGCATATACAGGTCCAGATAGCCGGTACGACTCTGTCACGGCGGCTTGTTTTTCTGTGCCGTCTTGGCTTTGTTCCTGGCGCCAATCGTCTTTAGGCCGCTGGGGATACTGGCCTGGTCAGTGGCGGTCTGGAATGGAGACCGTTGGTGGATGTGGGGGAGCTCTTAATCATCGAATTCGAGAGCGAGTGAGACATGTTTAATAGTGGAATTCTCTTGGCAATTGGGGTTCTGGCCGTGGTGGCGGTTGCGTGTGGCGGGGATTCTACGGTCCCTGCTGCAGAGCAATCTACCATTCCAACACCTGTACCCGAGCTACTGCCCGCTCGGGCTATGTATGACGGCTATCGTATGGTCTCGTCGTACCAAGAAACGGTAAAAGGTGGGGCAGCCCGGTTCGAAGACATGCCTTTATTCAACGTCATTGGCTCTGACGGAAATATCTACTTGCACGTTGCTGCGACCTCCGGGGCAGACATAGTGTGTGTTTGCGGCAAGCCAGAAGACTGCCTTGGATAGACTCGTTACGGCTCAAGCTTTGGCAAGCATGGAGGGCATCGTCAACGGATGGGACGGGGACGACCTGATAATTGATAGCTGTACCATCTCCCTTAGCAGTGTCCGCATGGTGGGGCGCGTCTCGGGGAGCGCTGTGGCGGCGGTGGACGACTCGTGGGGTGTTACTTTGATTCCTGGGGGAAATTTGGATACGTTTTTTAATATAGAGTCCGGTCGGTCGCTGGTAACCACGTTCCTAGGAGCTAGTTGGCAATTGGAGCGGCATTCATTCTGAGGGAAATTGCCCGGAATGACACGCGCAGAGATGTGGCGGTTCGTCGCGAGCAGTTAGCCGATATCCTGGGCTGAAAATCAAGTCGAACGTACAGAGTGCCGAAGAATTTACCGAAATGGAGGACACCCATATTCCCAGCGGAGCGAATATCGATCTTACGCTAGTCGATTCTACCCGCTCACTGACGTATGAACTCTTGAACGATGATTAACTTTGTTCGGACATAGACGAGTTGGCTTACAATCTGGCGATGTTGAATGGAGCAATTGCGAATGCAGTTGCCATTTCGCTATCTGGCTCTTTCCGCGCTTTATCTTACAGTGAGGAAACTAGGGGCGGAGTCTTCAGACACATGCAAACCGTAGCAACTGAATCGATTGAGTATGAAAGCGGTAAAGAAATCGTGGCACGCCTCAATAAGCTATCGGGGTAAGAGCCTGAACCGTCTATTCCTCTTGGCCCCACCGCACGATGACCACTTCCTCAGTGTCCAGTACAACCTGAAACCCGTTCGAGAGCTCCCCCGGGTAGTCCACGGTCTTCTGGAACATGTTTGATTCCACAGCCCCGGTTCGGCCCCAGTATTTGCCGGTGGTGGTCCGTACCCGGTCGCCGCGGCGCCTCATCCATTGCATACATGCGACGGACGTTATCGGGTTATCATGTGGTGGGGGAAGTGGGACGTGTCATAATGACGGGGAGTCTGGACCGGAGGTCTAATTCGTATGATAATGGCGGTCTTCACAGGCAAAGGGTTTACTAAAGACATGTATGAAAGGCTGGGGCAGGAAGTTAGATGGGAGACTGAGCCCATAGATGTTGGCTGATGCACGCTGTCTGCTTCGACGAATCAGGCGACATTCGTATGACGAATATCTGGGAGTCAACTGAGAAGATGGAAGAGGGCTTTGTCAGCCGACTAATGCCTGTAATGCGAAAGATTGGCATTCCACCACCGCTAGCTGAGATTTTTACCGCCCACAACTTGAACGTCTTTACCGCGACCGATCGATAGACGTCAATTTCCTAGCGGTCGTGGAATAATGAGTCTGCCAGGGAGCGGAAACCAGGCCAGCGTCGATATTAAGGAGAGAGTCAAAATGCCGAAGGAAACGACCCACCGGGACCCAGAAAAGCGGGCGGCACGAATCGAGAGAAGGGCGAGGAAGCGGGCTGAGGCGGTGATAAGGAAGCGGGTCCGCACGGTGGCGAAAATCAATGCACAGGATCATAGGTAGCCAAATTCCTCCTGTCCCGTGAGAGCCTGGAGATTGCGGGGTTCTCCCTGGCATATAAAAAATTGCCAACTTATGGCAACCCCTTGGTGCCTAGTTGCCGGTGGTGATGCCTGGGCCGTCAATCCAACAGAACTGCCGCATTCGATCCGTTCTTGAGACTCGTCCGATGCACCACAGTCAGGGTTTGTGATGTGATGTGCTGTGAGTATCGCTGCGATAACGGGTGGGGTTTGCTATAGGTCTTGAGGGCTTGGGGAAGCAGTTTGACACCTCGACGCCTTGCCGGTGGTGATCTTCACCCGATCGTCGCGACGCCGCACCCATCAAATGCCGTAGTCGTAAGTCTCCGCCGTCCAACCGGAGAGCCGCGGGATGTCGTGTGCAATAATTACCCTGCGGCAACCTGGCCACCCTGAATCCTGACAAGCGGAGGAGCCCCCAATGCCTTGGATAGATGTAATCAGAGAGCAGGACGCTCAGGGCGAGCTCAAAGAAGTCTACAAAAAGCTTCGTGAACAGAGGGCGGGCGAGCGCATCAATCAAGACCGCAACAACGCGGCCAGTGGACCTCCGATAACACCACCTACACTGCACAGCCTAAATCCCAAAGCCATGTGGAGTACCGCCGAGTTGATGTGGGAGATTATGCGCGGCGAGTCCGGGTTGACCACCGCGCAGCGGGAGATGATTGCCACCGTAACGTCAGCTACTCTCAACTGCCGGTTTTGAACCGTCGCCCACGCAGAGTATCTGCGTCAAGAAGGCGGGGATGATCTGGAAGTGGAACGCATCAAGTCGGACTGGCGGCAGATGGACCTCACCGAGGCGGAGCGGGTGATGCTTGAATGGGTTGAAAAGCTGACGGTTGCCCCGTCAACGTGTGTCGAAGAGGACATTGAAGGGATGCGAGCAGTGGGATGGACCGATAGAGATGTCCTGGACATCGCCCAGGTGTGTGCGTATTTCAACATGCGGGTTAGGATCGTCGACGGCCTAGGTCTGAAACTTGATGAATGGCAGACCGTTCGGGCCAAAGCCGGAGCGGAGAATGCGGCAAGGTTGGCCACCGAGCGGGGCGTTGAAATGCCTTCAGACCCGTGGGGTGTTCGCTAGAAGCGGTATTCAGGCCGGCGGAGGAACATCGTCCGTGCCGCGATGACCCACCTCGGAAGATTTGGCGAAAATTTGACGGCCCGGATTACAAGCGTCGTTGATCTATTGCGATTTACGGTGTACGGCGCTCCAAATGATGAACTGAAAGTGATGATTGGAGGTTTAGGGGCCGTGTTGATGCGTTAGTTAAACGGCTTCGCTCGATAAGGTTATACAGCGGACAGATGCATCTGGGCGGGGTCGCCATCGAACCTCTGCCGCATGCTAGCCTTCTGACCGATGAGATTTGCTCTGATCACAATCCTCACCTTAATCGTCGCTTGTTCTAGCACGGTCGAAGCAACGCTGCTCCTATGCGACGACTGCGAAGAAGTGCGTGTGAGCCGGGTGATAGACGGCGACACCCTGGACATCCCTTCGGGCCGCGTTAGGTTGTTCGGAGTTGATACGCCCGAGCGTGGTCAGCGTTGCGCATCCGAGGCCACCAATCGGTTCAGCGAACTCGCCGGAAATTCCGTCCGCTTGGAGGAAGGGTCGAGGTTGACCGACCAGTTTGGCCGCCGCCTGGGTTACGTTTACACTAAGGACGGATCAAGCATCGACGAGATACTGGTCCGAGAAGGCCTGGCAATCGCCTGGACCGAAGACGGCCAGCACAGGGACTACCTGGTGGGCCTGGAACGGTCAACCAGAGATGCTGAATCCGGATGCCTTTGGTCAGAGTGAATGAACTTGGGAGGACCTATGACGGATAACAACGCAACAAACCCTGCGATTGCAGTGACCAAGCTGGAAGGCCGGGGGCCGCTGAACCTGTTGGGCAAGGAAACTTTCTTGGCGTTGAAGGCTGAGTTGGACCGGCTTCATGAAGACCGGAGCGTCAGAGCATTGGTCCTCACCGGGTCGGGGGAGCGGGCCTTCTCCGCCGGGGTGGACCTGCACCAGATGAAAGACCTGGACCCGGAGGACGCCGAGGCATTTATCACCGCGCTCCACGGCCCGGCCAGAAAGCTGCTGACCATGTCCATTCCTGCCATCGCCGCCATCCGTGGCCCGTGTCTGGGCGGGGCGTTGGAGTTGATCCTGGCCTGCGACATTCGCATCGCCACCGAAGACGCGATATTAGGCCTGCCGGAGGTCCAAGTGGGGATACCATCGGTGATCGAAGCCTCGTTGCTGCCGCCGACCATCGGCCTGGGCCGGGCCCGCCGCATGCTGCTCACCGGCGAGACTGTCGATGCTTCCGAGGCACTGGCCATTGGGCTGGTCGACCGGGTGGTGCCCGCTGACAAGCTGATGGACGTGGCCTACGAAACCGCCAACACCTTCGTGGGCATGAGCCGGGACGTATTGGCCTCTCAGAAAGACATCGTCGCCAAGTGGCTGGAGTTGGGCGAAGAGGAGTCCGCGTCGTTCACCATCAAGGAGTTCGCCCGCATATTCACCACCGGAGCGCCTCGCGAGGGGATGACCGCGTTCCTCGAGAAGCGGGCGCCTGATTTCGGTGACGGGTAGCCTCTACCAGCTAAGCCCCGGCTCCCGCTCCTGCAGCACCTCGCCGAAGAGGGTCAGGACTTGGTCGACCTGCAAAACTACGGCGGCGGTCTTCGATTCGGGGTCGGTTATCAGGCCAGCCTGGAAAAGCCGGGTTATGGAGTCATCGTAGACCGGGCCATCGCGGTGGACAGCGGCGGTGCAGCGGAACTTCCAGCCGGACTGATTCTCGGCGTGGCGGAACAGCAACACCACCTTTGGATTCTCTTCGATGTGGTCCAGGGGCGTGCGGCCGGTGCGGTCGCGGTAGACGAAGGAACTTTCGTCCAGGGCTAAAACAGTGCCGATGTAGCCGCAGTTGGGCGTGCCGTTGGTCGACGCGGAGGCGACGATGCACGGGTTGCCGCTCTCCCGGGCGTTATTAACCAATTCGACCATCTCGTCAGTCAGCTTTATCAAAGGTCCCCTCCATTAATCCGGACTATGCCGGGTACTGCTCTTTCCACCAGCGGGCGATCTCGTTGCGCCGGGCGAACCAGACCCCCTCTTTCTCCGAGGCGTACTTCAAGAACTGGTCCAAGGCGTAGGCCCGCGACGGCTTGCCGATGATCCGGCAGTGCAGGCCCACCGACATCATCTTTGGGTGGGTGGCCCCTTCCTCGTAGAGGACGTCGAAAGCGTTCTTGGCCGTTTCAAAGAAAACGTTGGGCGCGATCAACCCTCCACTCCAAAACTTGTAGTCGTTTACCTCCAGGGAATATGGAACGACCAGCCAGGGTTTGCCATGCACCTGGGTGTAGTAGGGCAGGTCGTCGTTGTAGGCGTTGCAGTCGTATTCGAACCCGCCTTCCTCAACGACCAACTCCCTAGTATTCACGCTGGGTCCGTAGCGGGTGTACCAGCCGATGGGGCGTACACCGGTGGTCTTGGTCATAGATTCGACGGCCTCGCGAATCGCCTCCCGCTCCGAATCGATGTCCATCGTGTAGTACTCTTCCCACCGGTTGCCGTGACCCATGACCTCGTGGCCCCGGCGAACGATCTCCGGGCCCACCTCCGGATTGCGCTCCAGGGCCAGGGCGCAGGCGAAGAAGGTGCAATGGATGTCGTGCTTTTCCAGGATATTCATCAAGCGCCAGACGCCAACCCGACTGCCGTATTCGTAGAACGACTCGTTGGCCAGGTCACGCTCACCAGGGCCGGCTGGCGAGGGAGATTCGCCGCCGGACTCGCCTTTGGGGTCCCCGTCCAGTATCGAGTATTCGGAGCCCTCCTCGTAGTTGATCACCACCGAGACGGCGATCCTCGCCCCGTTGGGCCATTTGACCACCGGGGGATTGGCGCCGTAGCCGATCAGGTCTCTAGTGCTCATAGTTGGTTCCTTTTGATTTCTAAAATATCAGGCGGGGTCACTGGGCCAACTTCCAGTGGTACAGCACCACCGCCACGGAGGTAGCCAGGTTCAGACTGGAAACGCCGTTCTCCATGGGGATGGACACCCGGTGGTCCGCTCGGTCCAGCAACTCCTGGCTCAGTCCCTGCCGCTCGGTGCCGAAGGCCAATAATGCCCGGTCCGGGAGTTGGAAGTCGGACAGCGAGTCACCCCCCAGGTCCACGGCCACCAGAGGGCGGCCGCACTTGGGCAAGTCTGGCGAGTTCGCCACCGGCAGGGCGAATTGGAGCCCCACGCCGGTGGTCAGAGCAGCCGGTTTCCAGGGGTCCAGGTTGCCTGTGTTGATCACGCCGGCGGCCCCAGCGGCGGCGGCGGCCCGCACCGCGGCGCCGATGTTGAACAGGTTCCGTGGATTCTCCAGCAGGACCACTGGTGTTTGGGCCGGGTCATTCAATAGCTCAGCGAGGTTGACGGTAGGTCTTCGGGCGATGGCCATCACGCCTGTCGGCGGCGTCGTGGGCCCCAGTCTCTCGAAGACGTCGTTGGGTACTTCAGCGACCAGTCCTTGGAATGATTTGGTGATGTCCGGCGCGTATTCTACCTGCAATGCCGCCAGTTCTGTTAAGTCGGGGCTGACTACCTCCAGCAACTCCGCGCCGAAGCGCATGGCGTGCTTCAAAGGGTGGAACCCCTCGATCACCACCAGCGACGGGTCGTGGCGCGCGTTGTAAAAGCGGTCTTCTATGGGTTTCTGTTTCATGGTCCTTGCGGCTGGTATCAAGCTGCGGCCATTATGGCAGATTGAGGGTAGCCGTTCCAAAGGGTGGAATTGGTAGAATCAAAGCTGGCGCATCACTCCAACCAGACAAGAGAGACTTCATGGACTTGAAAGTCGGCCAGAAAGCCACCCGTAGCAATACTCTGACGTTCGATAACGTGAAGACATACGCCGAGATAACCGGCGACTACAATCCCCTCCATTTCGACGAGGGATTCGCCGCCAAGACCAAGTTCAAGGAGCTGGTGGTCCAGGGTGGGCTGACCTCGGGGATACTGAACGCGCTGGTGGCGATGGACATGCCCGGTCCGGGCACGGTGTTCATGAGCCAGAACTTCAACTATACGGCGCCGGTGTTCATTGGAGACACGATCACCGCCGAGGCTGAGGTGCTAGAGGTCCACGCCACCAAGCCGGTCACCAAACTCAAGATGACCATCACCCGCCAGACCGGCGAGACGGTGCTGGAGGGCGAGGCGTGGTGTTATACGTTTACGCCGGAACATACCCCGCAAGCCTGACCGGCAAGATAGCACGATCAGACGCAAGTTGATCTCCGACCGATCTTTCGCCAATCGGGAAAATGAGCCATCGGCAAAACTGGGCTAAACGAGTTGACATCTTGGTAAGTGATAACTTACTGTAAGTCATGGCTTACGCAGAAGTTCTGACAGCGTTGGCAGACCCGACCCGCCGGCACATATTCGAGGCGCTGCTCGAGCAGCCTAAAACCGTTGGCGAATTGGCTGCAGGTCTGCCAGTGAGCAGGCCTGCGGTGTCACAACACCTTAGGGTGCTTGAGACCGCGAGGCTGGTTAGCATAGAGCCGCAGGGTAATAGTCGCCTGTATTCAATCAAGAGCGATGGGTTGGATGATCTGCGGCATTATCTCGAGGGTTTCTGGTCAGATGCCATGTCTGCATATGCCGCTGAGATTGCGCGCCTTACTAATCGCAAATAGGAGAAACGATGCTCGATCCAATCACTTATACAATCGAAGTTCCATGCAACCAGGAAACGGCGTTCACAGTGTTTGTGGATATGGGTAGTTGGTGGCCTTTGGACAAGCGCTCAATGTCGTTGATGGGTGGCGGCCAGCCTGCCAAGTCGTTACAGGTAGAGCCGAAAAGTGGTGGCAAGATTTTGGAGACCGGCCAAGATGGCACTGAGCATTTGTGGGGTACGATAAAGTCATTCAATCCGCATGATTTTATCAGCATGGACTTTCACATGGGACTTCCGCCAGAAACAGCAAGCCTCGTTGAGGTGCGCTTTACCATTCTTGGAGACGACTAAACGCGAGTCGAGCTGACCCAGAGTAATTGGGAAGCTTTTGGCGATATGGCCGAGATGATGCGTGATGGCTACGGCAGCAGTTGGGGGATGATCTTCGAGGAAGCATACAAAATGGCTTGCAGCGTTTGAGCCGGGAGAACAGGCAACCATTGGACCGATCACAGAAGCAGGATGATTGCAGGCCAAGTGGTCATTCCGATTACGTGAGACACCAAGGAATTTAACCATCTGGCGCGCACTCGTCTCGTGGTTAGACGGTACGCACAGATGTCGGTACCACGAACACGTCCGTTACCCGCCAGTCCGGTGAGGCGGTGCTGAAGGGAGAGGGTTAGGGTGAGGGTCCAAGTTTTTCCGGGAAACTTGGTTTGCTGTTGAGCAGTGGTTCGACGGGCTCACCACGAACGGGGTATGGGCTCACCACGAACTGGTGGCAGCAGCCAAACGTTCTGCATCCCGGTCTACACGTGAAGGCGCTGCTCGCTAGAACGCACAATCGGTGGGCAGCGGGACTTGTGTTTCCAAGTCCGAGGCAAAATCAGGTGGAACCTCGGCGGCTGTGAAACCGTCTGACACCGTCCCCCGCATGACCGTACCGCCATAGCCGCCTACGCTCATGTGGGCGCGGATGATCACCGTGTCATTGGGCTGCACATGGAGCCCGCCCACGGAACGGGTGAACGGCTGCTCATCCACATGGCTATGGAGCAGGACCCGTCGGGTGAGCAACTCCCCATCCTTCGAGACCGCCTCCAACCAATCGGCATAAGATTCGCATCCGATGTCAGGGCTGGCCACCGTTACCGACAGAGAATAGTCCCCTGGGTTTCCGGTAAACGACACGTCGATCACATCGGCCAGTCCCGAAGAAGCCGGGGCGGATGTTTGTGTTGGGTGATCGAATAGGTCGGGTGTGGGCGGTAGTCCCAGCAACCGGGGTGCTCGACGCTCCACTGCACGCAGTCAGCGCCACCACCACGATCCCGGCGATGAGTATCAAATTCCTTGATCTTCCCTGGTTCATAGCCCAATCTTAACCCGGCAATGTGCAGGGTTGGGCGTTCGCGGTAGAATGTTCCGCATAACACCTTAGGAGAAACGACATGCGCGGAGTGACTTTTCCGGGAAACAAGCGGGCGGAGATTCGGGAGTTCCCAGACCCTCACGCCGGGCCGGGAGAGGCGGTGCTCAAGGTGCGGGCGTCGGGACTCTGCGGCACCGACCTTCACCGGTACCGGAGTTCTGAACCGACAGACATGATCACCGGCCACGAGCCCTGCGGTGTAATCGAGGAATTATCGCCCGGAGCGCCTCCCGGCATCAAAGTGGGCGACCGGGTCATCTGCCATCACTACGCCGGCTGCGGCGTCTGCGAGAACTGCTCCATGGGTTATGAGCAGCTGTGCGTCCACGGGCGTATCACATTCGGCGGCGGCACGGGCCATGGCGCCAACGCCGACTACATCGTGGTGCCGTCGCGTAGCCTGGTGATCCTCGACGACGAACTGTCCTTCGAGGAAGGCGCGGCCATCTCCTGCGGCACCGGCACGGCCTGGAACGGGCTGAAGAAGATGGAGATCTCGGGTCGGGACACCGTGGCGGTGTTCGGCCAGGGCCCGGTGGGCGCCAGCGGGACGTTGTCGGCCAAGGCCATGGGCGCGAGAGTCATCGCAGTGGACGTGGTTCCGGAGCGGCTGGTCCTGGCAACTGAGTTGGGCGCGGACCACGTAGTAAACCCTTCGGAAGTCGATGCTGTAGAGGCTATCCGGGAACTGACCGGCGACTTGGGCGCCACCGCCACTCTGGAGACTTCGGGCAACCCGCAGGCCAGACAGCAAGTGCTGGAGTGTCTGCGTCCCTTTGGACGGTGCTGCTACGTGGGCATCGGTGGCCCGGCGGAGATCGACTTCAACCGCGACGTCATCTTTAAGGTAGCCACCATCTTCGGGTCATGGACCTTCAGCAAAGCGGAATTGATCGAGATCGAGCGGTTCTTCGTCGACACAAAAGCTCCGTTGAATAAGCTGATTACCCACCGGTACCGTTTGGACCAGGCGGTCGAGGCCTTCAAGGAATTCGAAGGCTCCAAGACCGGCAAGTGCGTGTTTGTGATGGACTAGGGGGACGCCTGCCAAGGATCTTCCGGCCGTGACATGGCATCGAAATAAATAGCTATCGGCTGGAAGATAACCCGGTTAACGGGGGATGATTTAGACATGAGCAATACCGCGCGAATGGGTATCCTCGTTGGCGGCGGACCGGCCCCTGGTATCAACAGCGCCATCGGCGCCGCGGTGATTGAGGCCGTGAACTCGGGCTTGTCCGTGGTTGGGATACTCGACGGTTATAAACATCTGGCTGAAGGCCGGACCGATATGGTCCGGCCTTTGGGTATATCGGATGTGTCACGCATCCACTCTCAAGGCGGTTCTATCCTCCGGACCTCCCGCACAAATCCCGCCCGCAACCCCGAAGACCTGCGGCGGACTGTGGAGAGCCTGGGTATCCTGGGCATCGAGTACCTGGTCACCATTGGGGGTGACGATACGGCGTTCGGGGCATCGGAGATCGCCAAAGCGGCCGGGACCTCCGGAAATAGATTGAAGGTGGCCCATGTACCCAAGACCATCGACAATGACCTGCCGCTGCCGGGAGGCCAACCCACCTTCGGGTTCGAAACGGTGCGCCAGGTAGGCACCGAGGCGGTGCTCAACCTGATGGAAGAGGCCCGCACCACCAACCGTTGGTACTTCATCGTTGTGATGGGGCGGGAGGCCGGGCATCTGGCATTGGGGATCGCCAAGGCCGCTGGGGCCACCTTGGCCTTGATACCCGAGGAATTCCCCGAGGGAGGGCCAACCCTGGACCAAGTCTCCAAGATATTGGAAGGCGCGATACTCAAGCGGCGGGTGATGGGGCATGAGCACGGCGTTGCCGTCATCGCGGAAGGCATCGCCGAGAAGCTGTCGGTTGATGAGTTGAAGAACCTTCCGGGCGTGACCGTGGAGTACGATTCCTACGGCCACATCAGCCTGAACGATATACCGTTGGCGATCATCCTGCGGCGGCAGGTCCAACAGGCGTTCTCCCAAAGGGGCGAGGAGATCGCCATCGTGGACGTGACGCTGGGCTACCAGCTACGCGGCGCGCCGCCCATACCCTTCGACATCGATTACACCCGGACTCTGGGTTACGGTGCAGTCCGGTTCTTGCTGTCGGACACAGAAGACGAGCGGCTGCGTTACGGGGGTCTGATCTGCCAGTTGGACGGGCACCGGAAAGTCCTGGCCTTCGACGATCTGCGAGACCCGGATACGGGACGCATCCGTGTTAGAAGAGTGGACATTGAGTCCGAGTACTATGCCGTCGCCCGGGAATACATGATCCGGCTGGACGCCGAGGACTGGGCCGACCGCCAATTCATGACCCAGGTCGCTAAGGCCGCTAATCTGAGCCTGGATGACTTTGAGCGCAAGTTTAGCGGTGTGGGCGGGAAGTAACGACCCGGTTCGACGGGCTCACTAATGGCGGATGCCTTGAGGGCTGGAATGCATGGAAGTACGGGGTGACCGGGCGGGTTGGAAACCTGCCCAGTCACGCGTGAATCACGCTTCGATAACCTGAGACGCTCGTAGGCTGGCATCCTTTCATCAGCAGTCCGTTCAGATCGGCAACCGTCTTGGTAAGCAAAAAAGGCAGGTTGGAAACCTGCCCCTACATTCATGTTTGGCGCTAGACCGTGGATTCCGTCCTTCCAGCGAAGGCTAGGTCCGTTCGGTCACCCTGCGGCGCATCCTGTCTTTCCAGCGAAGGCTGGAATCCAGGAACGTTGCTAAAGATGACGTTTGGCTTTGGCCGCCGATCTGGAATCTGGCCTTCGCCAGAATGACGGGGGCGTAGGCGCGGGTTTTTAACCCGCAGTTTGTCGTCAATAAGGCTAGGTCTGTTCGGTCATCCTGCGGCGCATCCCGTCTTTCCAGCGAAGGCTGAAATCCAGAAACGTTGCTAAAGATGACGTTTGGCTTTGGCCGCCGATCTGGATTCTGGCCTTCGCCAGAATGACGGGGGCGTAGGCGCGGGTTTTTAACCAGTAATTTTGTAGTCAATGACGTTAGGTCCGTTCGGTCATCCTGCGGCGCATCCCGTCTTTCCAGCGAAGGCTGGAATCCAGGAACGTTGCTAAAGATGGCGGAGGGCGGCGGTGTATCGACTCGCACGATGCCGCTTGTGCTGAGCTCCGACGAATGTCGAAAGTCTCCTCGATGCATCGGGGGACCTGTCGATGGACCCAACGGTGTGTCGCAGAGTCCGGAAATAACCACCCATCGGAAAACTGAGCCCGGCTCCGTCTCCCATTTCGTTTGAAAACGGATTAATGCTACCCTCCTCCCGCTAGATGTTCGTAGAGGACTCTATTCCAGAATCAGAAAAAATAACGAAGGTCAGACGATGCCAGGAACAAAAATAGAGACCACCGTTGTTGCCTATCTTGATGTTGAAGACAACCCTGATATAACCAACCCGATACACTCCACGGAAGTTGCGAAGGCATATGGGTTCGCGGGCCCCCTCGTGGGCGGAGTAACGGTTTGGGGATGGGCCACGGATACGATACTGGAGGCGCTGGGCGAGGACTGGCTGGAGGAAGGTTGGGCAGAGTATTCATTCCGGCAACCGACATTTCCGGGAGACACTCTGACCATCAGAGCTGCGCTGAATACAGGCTCACTGTCCGGTTCTTGGGATGTGGAAATGATCAACCAGTCTGACGAGGTATGTGTCGCCGGTAAGGTCGGCCTCGGAAAAGCTGAATGGTCTCAAGAACTCAATAGGCCGCGATCCATGGACCCGACAGAAGAATCCCCGGAGAAGGGGCCGCTGACTCTAGAGAATGCGGAGACCGGAAAAGATTGGCTGGCGATGAAGCTGAAATTCTCGGAGGAGGAGTCCAGAGAATTCACGACTGAAAAGCAACATACCGACAATCCGCTGTTTCTTGGCGCCGATGCGATCGCTCATCCTTCATGGACCGCGGGGTGGGCGGAGAAGCTGCTACGGCACAATTTTGACATCCCAAGCTCCATGCATACAAGAAGCCGGGTACAGCACCACAGCAAGATTGCCACCGGGACCATGGTCATCGGAGGGGCGCATCTCATCGACGCCTATGAGCGAAAGGCCCACCATTTCGCGAATTTCGATGTCCTGATGATCGACCAGAACGGCTCCGAGATCGCCCAACTAAGACATTGGACCATCTTCAAGATCGCAACCCTGGAAGAAAGGGCGGCTCTGGGCATCTAGCATTGCAGTAGTCTCCGAGACTAAGTATCCATCAGGTGGTCTTCGAACCAGTCCAGGGCTTCCATCCATGCGCTTTCGGCGGCCTGGGGGTTGTAGCGGCTGCCGGTGTCGTTGAAGAAGGCGTGGTTGGCGCCGGGATAGGTTATGAACTTGTGCTCTTTGTTCTGGGCGATCAACTCGGCTTCCAGGGCAGGCACTCCCGCGTTGATGCGTGAGTCCTCTCCGGCGTAGATTCCCAGCACCGGCACCTGCATGCCGGCCACATCGTCCAGGGACGGGGCGCTGCCGTAGAAGGGGACAGCCGCGCGTAGCTCTGGATTGCCGACGGCCATCTGCCACACGATGCTGCCGCCGAAACAGAATCCGGTCGCGCCGACCCGGTCATTGCGAACATATGGCAAGGATTGCAGGAACTTCACGGCGGCGTTTCCGTCGTAGACGACCTGGTCCTGGGGTATGCGGCTCAGAGCGGCACGCATGTCGTTGCCATCGGCGAAGGCATCCGCGCCTCCTTGGCGGGAGAGCATATCTATAGCCAAAGCGACGTATCCCTCACGCGCGTACCGGCGCTTGATTTCGTGGAAGTGGGGCAGCAGACCCCGGTTCTAGTGCACCACGACGATGGCGGGATGGGGTCCGGGGAGTGTGGGTCTGAACAGGTACCCCAGCAGGGTCTCGCCGTCGGCGTCGAACTCGATCGAACCGGCTTCGATGGATTCGGGCGAGGCGGTGTCGCCAGGCGTGGGCGCTGCAGTAGGCGCGTCCGTGGGACTCGGCGATGCCGCGGTGGTGGTGGCGGGAGCGATGGCCGTGGCCTCGGAACCGCAGGCCAAAGCCACGGCCGAGCCGCCCGCGACCACGGCCAACCGGCCCAGGAAATCACGCCGGGACAGGCTGCCGCCGAGAAGTCTATCGGTGGTAGACACAGTTTATTCCTCCACTCAATGGCAAAATCACGGTAGAGCCTGTTTGGTATCTGGATTAGATACGTAGGGGAACGCCGCAACGGATGCGGCAAACCATGGCACGCAGCACAAAAACCATGCATCCGAAAACACCGGCCGAATTGTTACCAAAAAGCCCTGTGGGCTTAGATACAGGCGTCGCGGATGGCTTGGGACATGGCTGCCAATCTGGCGTTGTTGGTGGTGGCGGCGCGGAAGCCGTTGGTGATGTAGCCCACGGCCAGGCCCGAGTCGAAGTCGGCCCATCCGATGGACGTGCCGGCGCCGCCGTGACCGAAGGTCTTCAGTGGGTCTCCAGTCGACTTACCCATGCGCTCATCGGCCAGGGCCAGGCCCAGGGAACGCTGGGCGAAAACCCCGATGGTCTTATCGACGCCCTCAACTTGAAACTCGACCGCTTCTTCCGCCGTGGCCGGCTGGATCACCGTGGCGCCGTCCAACGACCCCTTGCGTTCCATCATAGCGTAGAACCGGGCCAGGTCTCCGGCAGTGGCGACGCCGTTGGCGCCGGGCACGATGGACCGGAGGACCTCCGGCCTGCTGAATGTGCCGCTATAGCCGCTGGTGTCAGCGTCGTCTTCCATAAGATGCATCGGTGACACCCGGTCTTCCAAACCCGCGGGCAGTCCGACGTAAGTGTCAGTCATGCCAAGGGGAGCGGCCAATTCTTCGGCGAGGAACTTATCAAAGGTGCGGCCGTCGACCCGCCGGACGATCTCGGCCAGGACCCAGCCGTAGTTGATGGGGTGGTAGGCCAGGGTCTCACCGGGGGTGTAGATGGGGGTGGCCTGCTCCATGGCGTGGGTCACCTTGCTCCAGTCGGGCCAGTCGGTCCAGGGCAGCGACTCCGGCGTTTGAGGGAAGCCGCCCCGGTGCGTCAGAATGTGCCTGATCGTAACGGTCTCTTTGCCGTTCTGGGCGAACTCAGGCCAGTGCTTGGAGACCAGGTCGTCCCAGGCGATCTTGCCCCGTTCTTTCAGCATGTACAGACACGAAGCCGTGAGGGGCTTGGTGGAGGACATCAGTACGAACATGGTGTCGGCGTTAACCGGTTCTGTGTTGGCGATGCCGCCGAATATGTCCAGCACCAGGTTCCCGTAGCGGTACACCGCCAGCCCCGCCCCCGGATGGAGGCCCTCATCGATCTGCCGTTGGAACAGTCGCTTGACCTGTTCCAGCTTCTGGCTGTCCATCGCGACTGCGTCGGGCTTGGTCAGTGTGGCCATGGTGTGTCCTCCGATTGTTGTTGTCGAATGCTTTTTCTGAAGAGTGTCGGCGAGAAAATGATGATCTGTCTTCAGGCGTTGACGGCCACAAAGGCCGGAATCACTTCTCGTGCGAATAGTTCGATCGACCTCAATGTCTGCTCGTGGGTGAGTTCTCCTGCGAAATGGGTGACGTTCAAGACATCGGTGATGCCCAGGTAGTCTTGAATGATCTTGAGGTCGTCCACAACTTGGGCTGGGTCTCCGGAGAGGCGGGCGGTGGTGGGCAGGCGGTCGTAAAGACGTTGTTCCGACTCGGCGGAACTGGTCAATTTATCCAGGTGCCCGAAATATTTCCCCATGGCCCGTTCGAAAGTCAGGTGGGCCTCTTGGCGGGCTTCGGCCACGTAGGTGAACATAGTGGCGGCGATACGCATGTTTTCCGGTGGGTGCCCGCATTCCGCGAAGGTTTTGCGGTACAGATCGAACTGGACTTTCAGCTTCTCCGCCGGGGTGCTGGACGGGAATGCCAGTATGGGCCAACCCAGACTGCCGAACCTCTCGAACGAAGCTTCGCTGATGGCGGCGCCCCACATGGGCACCGGGTTTTGGACCGGTTTGGGCCAGGCGGTTACGCGCTCCCCAGCCCAGAGTCCGTCGGCGTTATAAGAGAAGTCTTCCTGCTGGAGGCAACGGACCAAAACCTCCAGTCCCTGATCGTACCTGCGCTGGCTCTCTTCCAGCGTCTGGCCGAAGCCCGCAAACTCGTGGGGCTGGTAGCCCCTGCCGACGCCCAGCAATAAGCGTCCGTCACTCAAGCAATCGACCATCGCGGCCTGTTCGGCGGCCCGCACTGGGTGATGAAAAGGCAAGACCACCACGCCCGCGCCTAGGCGTATCTGCTTGGTCTCCCGGGCTGCCGCGGCGCACCAAAGGAGGGAGTCGGGAATCAGCGAATATCCGTCAAAATGGTGCTCGGCGAACCAGACCGACCAGTAGCCCAACTCGTCCATGAGCCGGACCTCTTCCATCATCTCCTCATAGCGTTTCTGAGGAGGCTGCCCTTCCCTTTGGTCGCAGAGCATCAGGTGGCCGAAGCGCATCTTCTATACCTTTTTGACGATGTCTCTGGGCTTAATCTCCCCGCCCTGCACGACCTTGCAGTTGATGCCCCGTAGTTGGAGTTCCTTGCCGATGGGGGAGCTGATCAGTGTCAGGGCGTCGAGGCCGAAGCGCGCGGAGAATTTCTTGCAGCCGGTGTGGGGTTGGTCGGTGGCCTCTAATATGGCCGGACCGACGGCGATGCGGGTGCCGGGGGGCATGTTCTCGGCGCTGAGGTCGATGTCCGCGAACAACTGGTCGCCGGACAATTGCCAGCGTTCCTTGTCCCCGGCCACTAGGGCGGCGACCCGGGAGTTCATGATTGTGATCTGCATGTCGGGGTGGGCCTTGCCGTCGCCGCTTCGGCCGCTGGGCCGGTCCTGCCAAGTGTCGCCCACCAGCCCCACCGCAACGTCCAGGTCGGCCAGCGGCATCACTTCCCGGGCGTCCTCCTCGGGACGGCTCACGATCAGGTCCAGAACGCCCACGTCCTTGGGCGAATTACGTATGTCATCAAGCCCAGCTTCCAGGTCGGGCATGGTCAGGTGTTTTATCTCTGCTTGCATGGTGTTACTCCGCCGTAAATTCAGGGCCAGGTTTGGGGTAGTTTAGCACGCCCCCTAAACCTCTATCCGCATCAACTCTTCTGAGAAGATGATCTCCCCGTCGTACATGCGGGTCATCTCATCCACGTGACGCTCGAAGGGGGTGTCTTTGGATAGGCTGGGGCCCATGTGGATCAGGACCAGCTTTTTCACGCCGGCATCTTGGGCTAATTGGGCGGCGCCGGTGGTGCCGCACTGGCCTTCGGATTCGTTGACACTTTCCATCACGGCCTGATCGTCCCAGCACATGCACAGCATCATGTCGGCGTCCCGGGCCAACTCCCGCACCGTATCGCAGGGCTGGGTATCCCCCGTGAAGACCACGCTGCCCTCGGGAGTGTCTACCCGGTAGGCCAGAGAGTCCAGCCAGGGCTGAGCGTGCTCCGCCAATGCTGACGTCACCTGCCAGTTCTTCCCCGAAGCCACCTCACCTACTCCGATGTCTTTGGCGTTGGGAGCGGGTGGCATGCGGGGCAGTGTGCCGCCCCGGTTCACGAACACCCGTTGACTGCCTGGGAGGTTTATCCGGGCCTGCCAGTCGGACTCGAAGGCGCCGCCGACGCCGATGACCTTCTGCGTGATCTCTTCGGTCAGCTTGGGCCCATAGACGTTTAGCTCTGACCCCTTGCCGGCGGCCTGGTCCCAGCGGCAGAGCAGGAAACAGGGGTAGTCGATGTTGTGGTCGAAGTGGTGGTGGGTGAAGAACAGGTTGTCCACCTGAGTGGGGAAGAGTCCGGCCTTGACCAACTTGTGAGTGGCGGCCGGCCCGCAGTCGAACATCAGCACCTCTTCGCCGATGCGCAGGGCGTGGGCGCTGCCGAACCGGAACTCAGTGGGCGTGGGAGTGCCTCCTCCCAGGACAAATACCTCAACCATGAATGGACCTCCGCGCTGTTTATAGGCGGCAACAGTATAGCCCACAGGCGCAGCCGAGAAATGATGGCGGGGTCTGGCGCAAAAACGTCAGATGCTTAGTCCTTCAGGTCATCATCCAACGGGATCTGGTAGCCGTTGGCCAGGATGTTCGCCTGGGTGGCGACGCCGACCACCGCCAGCAGTTCGCCCAACATCTCGTCGGTCATGCCCTGCTTCCGGGCGGCGTCGGTGTGGCAGCGCAAGCAGTACTCGCAGCCGTTGCTGGCGCTGACCGCCACGAAAACCATCTCTTTCGTGAGCGAGTCCAACGTTCCAGGGGCCATCGCCTCTTTCGCGTTCTCCCAGGTGCGTTTCAGCGTCGGCGGGTGGTTGGCGATGTGCTTCCAATAGTTGTTGACATCGTCGACACCGCGGGTTGCTTTGATGTCGTCGTAAACTGCACGGACATCCGGGGTGGCGTCGGCGTAGTGGACGGGGTTGGATTGGGGCATTTTGACTCCTAAGATAGGTCAGAGAATCGTAGCAAGGTCCGACTTGAGCTTGTCGATGGACTCGAAGACCAACCCGATGATGCCGAGATTCCGGGCCGATCGCACGTTTTCAGGGCGGTCGTCGATGAAGATGCAGTTGGCCGGCGAGGCCCAGAGTCCGTACAGGACATGGTGGAAGTAGGCCGGGTCCGGCTTCAGCAGGCCCATCTCGTATGACAGGAAGAACCGGTCGAAGGCTTGCACGACACTGAAATGCTCTCGGGAGTAGGCGAAATGGGTGGCGTCTGTGTTGGAGGCCAGGACCAGGTGGTGGTCCGCGCCCAGCTCTTTCACGAATGACTCCATGGCCTCATCAGCGCTCAGAAGCCCGCTCCAGATGTCAACGAACCGGTCGAATGGCACGTCGATGCCGATCTTGGCGCACAGAGAACGGTGGAATTCTCGGGGAGCCAGGTGGCCCAACATAGACGCTTCGACGATGGGGCCGTTCTGCACTTCTTTCATGACGGCGTCGTAGGACTGGTCGGAGAGACCGGTCAGAGAAGCGCAGACCTTGACCCAGTCCAGATGCACCAGGACACCGCCCAGGTCGAATATGATTGTTTTGGCCATGTGGCTCCCCGTCAGGCCGGACCGGTTTGACGGTTAATCTTATCAGTCCCTTGGTGTTGGAAAGGGGAATGCGTCCGACAATTGGGCAAATCCAGTTTCAGATTTCAACAAAGTTCCCTAACTGTCACCCTGAGTGAAGCGAAGGGTCTGCCAGGTGATGTTTGGCAGATTCTTTCCCGACGCGTCGGGAGCGCTCCTCGGAATGACAGTATTGGGGTCGCCCCTTGATCGAGGCGCGCTGCCAAGCGACTACCAAATCAGTTCTGACAATAAAAAAGCCCCAGTCGTACAGCTGGGGGTTTTTATTATTGTTTGATCACCCGCCTAAGGCGTTCCCCGGGCGTACATGACTTTTCCGATAACTCCGGGCCCGCCCTTGCGGCTGACGTCGGCGAAGGTTAGGTGTAGCACGCCTTGGGGACCGAGTGCCAATGAGACCTGTTGGCCCAAGTCGTCGCCGTCGGCCGTGGCAACGGTCTGGATGTCCCAGGCGCTGCCGTTCCACGCGGCAAGTTTAACGACCGACTCGTCCGAATAGGCGACGATGGGGTTGCCGTCGGGGTCCACAACCACCGAGCTGTTCTTTCGGGCGCCGAAGAACCCGGGGAAAACGTCGTCTAGCTGGTCGATTCGCTGAGCGTTCCATCCGCTGCCGTCCCACCGGGCCAGCCGGATGGCGCCGCTGGTCTCGCTCAGGGTCTGGTAGTAACTGACCACTGGATTGTCGTCTTGGTCGAGGGCCAGCGACGGGTAGCGGCCAACGTCGCCCGCCGAGTCAACGGTGGAAATGGTCCAATCGCCCTCGTCTTTGAGGGCGTATTTCAGGTCTTGGCCTTGGTCGTCGAACCAGACGATATGAGGCCTGTCCTGAGAGTCGATGGCGATGGCATTGCCGAATTCATAGGGCAGAGGTCCGGTGCCCACGGTCTCCACCGTCCAGGACTGTCCGTCAAATGTCGCGTATTCCAGGCCGTTTCGGCTGCCAAACTGGGACGGGTCTACCGCCAGTACGTGGGGCGAGCCGGTCGAGTCGATGGCCACGTTGATGTCCCAACCGTCGTGGCCACTGTTCTGGATACCGGTGTTCACCCACTCCCCGTTCTCCAGCCGGCTATAGGCGCCGTCTTCATTGTCGTGGTCGTGCCAGACGATATGCGGTGACCCGTCTGAGTCCAGCGCGATGTCCAGCGGGCCGTACAGATAACCAGTGGCAACCGTGGCGATATCCCAGGCGCCGGCGTGCAGGACCGCGCTCTTCACGAATCCCGGCATATCTTCGGACATGAACGCTATGTAGGGGGTTCCAGAAGCGCCCACCGCGATGGACGGCTTTGCGCCGGTGCCGTCAACCTCGCTCACTTCCCAGGTGTACTTCCCCGCAGTTGTTGCAGCGCCGGGATTCGAATCTGAAGTGGGGTCGGCTGGCGAGGTTGGCGCGGCGGTGGCCGTAGGGGCAACGGTTGGCTGGGAGGCGGTGACGCTGTCGTCCCCGTCCCCGCCACCGCAGGCCACCGCCAGCAGGGCAGCGGCCCCGACGATCAATCCCAGGCGGCCAAGTCGTTTGTTGGGCATGAATCACGCTCCGTCAGAACATCAGGATCTGGGGCCCGGCCCGTTTGCACAGCGCCGGTTATTTAATACGATGCACCTACGGGCCGCAGGGTGTGGGGTTGGCCAAGATAAGATGCTGCGAGACGCCGCGGTAACGGTTCGAACTAGCGCCCGGGATTTGCTAGCATCGGTTCATGAGATTCCGTAATTTGGTATTCGGGCTGGCCGTAGTAGGCCCGCGGTTGTTAGTTGCGGCATGTGGCGGTGCGTCATCTTCGACCTCCGTACCCACCACCGCGCCATCCGCGACATCAACGCCAAAGGCGGTAGCAGCTTCCACCGAGACATTCGATCTAGGCACTGAAACTCCAGCCTCTTCGGCTGCTATCGGGGCGCCCCGGCCTACGGCTAAGCCCCGTCCGGTCGTCATCGAACAAGTAGAGGACACTTCTACGCCGCGACCGACCGGCGTCCCACCGACGGCGGTTGTTGCAGCCACTCCGGAACCGACTGCAATGCCTCTGCCGACATCTCCGCCGGTTGACCATGAGACTCCGTCAGGCTCTGACGGCGGCGGATCGATGCCGATATGGCGGTTCAATGGCAACACCTGGTCGCCCAACGGACCGCCCCCGAGCTCCGCGGAGCCGTTTGAATTTCAGACGCCGGTGGACATGAGTAAGGTGACCGCGGCGCTGTGGCCCGGTCAATCGCGGGGCGGCTACAAGGGTCATGGTGGTTTCTGGTTCGATTCCAGCGACGCTGACAGCATCATCGTCCGGGCCCCGGTCGGCGGCCATCTGGTGCAGGCGGCTAGATATCTGGAAGGCACGGAAGAGCAGGTATTGCTGTTCTTCTCGGTCCCCTGCGGTTTCTTCTACCGGTTCGATCACGTGAGCGGGCTTTCGCCAAAGATCGAGGACGCGCTGAAGGTCATCACGGGTCCGGCAACCAACGACAGCCGGACGACATTCATGAGTCCCCCACTGTGGGTGGAGCAAGGGGAGATCGTAGGCACGTCGGTGGGTATCCCGCCTTCAAACATCTTTCCCAATAACGTGATTCCTAACCCAGCCTGGGCCGACTCGTTCGCCAATGACAAAGAATTCGGGCACTACGGCGTCTGCTTCTTCGACTACCTGCCCAGCGAGGATGGCGACCTGATGCGCTCGCTACCCACCGGCAAAGAGGGCAAGACCTCGGATTACTGCTAGTAGTTTCCAGGTTAGTCACTTTTTTGATTTAGCCTCTTTGGTGGTCCGTTCGTCCTGGGCCCCGTCGAAGGGCTTCGGCGCCGGCGATGAGGTGGTTCGACGGGGCTCACCACGAACGGTTGGGTATATGGTCCACCACGAACGGCTAGGAACATGCGTTGCCACAATCGGTTGGGAACGTGGGCCGCCGATGGGCAGTGTCAATCGCAGGACTCGCGCCAGGCGTCAACGTCTAGGTTTTTCTTCAGCGAGTTGAATCCCATGTCCCGGGCCTGGGCGCAAAACTCGCCGGCCTCCAGGCTGTACTCAACATTGAAGACCGCCTTGCCGGCCTCGATGAAGGGTAGTAGGGTCTCGCATTCTTCGTACTGGAAGCATTCCTCGTTCAGCGCCCAATCGAAATGCGCGAGCAGTTCCGGGGCCTGATCCATGTCGTTCTTGAGGCCGATAGACAGTCCGCGGGCGTGGGCGGTCTCGGCCAGCCAGATGTTGTATTCAAGCTGGTCGTCGTAGTCCAGCGGAAACCCAGTGTCGTTCAGATATCCGTCGATGTTATCGGTCTCGATGCCGTCGAATCCTTTGTCTCGGCACGAGTCCATCCGCGCTTCCATGATGGGTGCAAGTATGTCGATGCGCCGGATGTCCAGCCACCGTTCCCCCTCCCAGTCGTCCAGGTTGGCGCCAATGATGGCTTCGGGGAATGCGGCTGCATCCGGGCGCCATTCCTCCCATCGACCGGCGTTCATATAGCAGACGACTTTCCGGCCCTCGACATGCAAGGCGGCCACGGTGGCCGCGTCGTTGTCGAAGAGGTCGATGTCGTACATCTCAACATCTACCGACGTATCCAGGGGCAGGCCGTTTAGCTGCCACTGCCAGGTCGTCTTGGGTGACGGGACCCAGAGTCCCGACAGAGTCGGGACGCCGGCGGGTCGGCTGTGGCCGGGCTATCCGTGGCGGGAGGCGTGATCGTGGCCGGCTCGGACTGGGCGCACCCCAGCAAGATGGCTGTCGAAACGGCAAATAAGCAGAGCAGAAAAGAGCGAATAGTTATGTCCGGAATTATAGCCCCTTGGCTTCAGCTTTTGCCTGCGCCTGCGAATTTGTGTAACATCGCGGAATCAGCGCGTTGGCCGCAAACTAAGGAGTCTTTATGGCATTGCAGATGTACGTTTCGCTCCAGGGCGATAACCGGATCGTCAGGTTTTTGATGGATCCGGAGACCGGCAGTCTGGAGCCCAATGGCGCGGTGGAGATCGACGGCGGCCCGGCGCCCCTGACCTTCAATCCGGACCGCACCGTCATGTACGTCGGGCGGCGGGACGGGCTGCTGCTCTCCAGCTTCGCCATCGACCAGAATAACGGCGATCTCACGCACACGGGGAGCGTGGAGCTTGGAGGCGAACCGTGTTATCTGTCCACCGACCACACCGGCCGGTACGTGCTCTCGGCCTACTACCAGGCCGGGTACTGCGCGGTCCATCCCATCGACGCCGCCGGCGCGGTGGGCGGGGCGGCCACCGAGTGGCTGGAGACGGGCTCGGGGGCCCATTGTTTCATGACCGACCCATCCAACCGGTACGCCTTCTTGCCCCACATCGCCAACGGGTCCGGCGGTATCGCCCGGCTGCCGGTGGACCGTCAAGAGGCGGTGAACGCCATCTACCAGTACCGGTTCGACGCCGCCACCGGACGTCTGACCGCCAACGACCCATTAGAAGTGCCTCAGGGAGAGGAAGTCGGGCCGAGGCATTACCGCTTCCACCCCAGCAAGGACCTGATGTACGTCTCCAACGAGCAGGACGGCAGCGTGACCGTGTACGCGCTGGACACGGCCAAGGGGACGCTGTCGCCGGTGCAGACGATCTCGACTTTGCCCGACGGCTATACGGAAAAGAAACTGTGCTCGCAGATCCAGATGCATCCGGCGGGGGCGCATTTGTACGTGGGGAACCGGGGCCACAACACCATCGCCTCGTTCGCCATCGACTCGGCCACCGGCACGCTGACCGCCAGCGGCTGGACCGAAGTCGACCCGGTGCCACGGGCGTTCAGCCTGGACCCCACTGGGAATTTCTTGTACGTGACCGGGCTCGACACCGGCAACATCATCGGCTTCCGGGTCGACCAGCGGTCCGGCGCGCTAACCCGCCTAGAGACCCACGCCGTGGGCAGTCTGCCCATGTGGGTCTTGATCACGGAGTTGGCTGGGTAGGCTGGAGCTTCAGTCTGCCCGATGGCCCGTACCTGAACCGGCTGTGCCGGCGCCTTAAACTGTCATTCCGAACCTTCCGTGGAAGGAGAGGAATCTCGTTGCCACTTGACCAACACTCTCGCAGAACTAACAGGCCCATCCCCCAACGCCGCCGCCGCTACCGCGCCTGCGCCGTCTCGCCAAAGCGCTCCCAATGGATGATCTCGTTCATGGCCTTCCGGGGCGTCCCCGGTGGTTTGGGGGTATCGGCCTGGTAGCCGAAGGGCAGCAGGGTGATCAGTTCCATCTGCTCGGGGATACCCAAGAGTTCCTTCACGGCCTTCTGCTGGTCGTCGTCACGCACGCCCACGAAGCACATGCCCACACCCTCCGACCAGGCCATCAGCTCCATCTGCTGCAGCGCCCGGCCGGCGTCCAACTGAGGCCGGGGCGCGTCGTCCATCACCACCGCGATGCATAGCGGCGCCTGCCCCACGAAGGGTCCCTGCTTGGCAATCTCGCCCAGCTTCGCAAGGGTATCCCGGTCCTGGACCACGATGAATCCCCACTTCTGCGTATTACTAGAACTAGGCGACCACCGCGCCGCCTGCAATATCTTCCACAGTAGGTCTTCGGGGATGGGGTCGGGCTTGTAGTCCCGCACCGTCCGGCGGGATTTTATGGCTTGGTAGACTTCCATTGTTTGTGCTCCGTGTTGGGAGGTTTTTGTTTTTGGCGCCCGGTATTTTACAGCAGGGCGTCGTGTTGTTACAGAGACGCGGCGACTAGGAGATCCTTGGGTTGCCCGAACGCGGAGAGGAATCTTGGTGTTGAGCAGCATTGAGTGCCGCCAAGAGTTACTAATCGGGCATAATACAAAAGGTGGATTCTAGCACCAAAGTAGGTGAAGGAATGGCCTCTGACTCGAACCCTCGAACTAGTCACTACCTCGACCACGAAATAATAGGTTTATCCAGGGAAGACGAGACCCATATTGAGTCGTTGGTCAAGGTTCATGATTGGCGTGTCATGATTCCTTTTGTGTCGTTTCTATCGACTATTGAGTCACACAGCCGAGAATTCAGCGGGGAGAGATTTGACGACACGATAGCAAGGTTATTTGTAAATACGGAACTTACCGAACCTATCCTCCAAGCCATCGGCGATGGCGCATATCTTCTCAATAAATTTTCTTTAGCTTTAATGACCTCAAAGATACTAGAAATCGGGGAAGAGAAACCAGGGGAAACCAAGTTATCATCACCCGAAACTATCGGAGAAATACTATTAACGGCTAACGACCTCGCGACTGAAGGGTCTGGTGGAGGCCCAGACAGTCTCCAAAACCAAGAAGCTTTTATTCGCTTCCCCAGCGTCAGTTCTGGAGAGAACATATACTCCTGAATAGGCCGATATTTTCAAATATTAGTCGAGATACCTTCTGATTTGAAGCACGATCCAAACTGGATGGATATCACGGAGATTTATCGCAAGTTAATGGGGTTTCAGATTAATCGGCTGTTTGGGTTGGCATTTGGGGTTTACTCCACCTATGGCGCATTGGGTGTGGAATTAAACGATCGGTGGAGAGGGAAAGACATTCCGCAACCTAACTTAGGGAACTGGATTCTGGATTCATCGAGCTTTCTCAAGAGCACTCGCATTTCACCCACCGATGCTCACCAACTGATGCTTAAATTCAGCACGAGCCCATCACTATTCGCCAGCGATGAAAGCCAATCAGATGGTGTATTCGATTTTACTCACCTCAAGACATCACCAATTGTTCACTTAGGAGGCTCGAAATTTTGTGTACCCGTACTAGATTACTTAATAGATCGGATGACCATCCGAGCTTATTTTGATATTTTCGATAATTTGGGCTCGACTGATCGAGGTAAGTTTGGATTTTTTTTGGGAACATCGTTGAACGGTACGTTTACAGTTTAATTGGAGATATGCTGGGACCGACCGGCATGTCATCCAGCCGATGGTATACCCCAGACCAATATGTTTGGCAGAAAGGGCTTTCCGGAGGGCCTGACGCAATCATAATTGGGCAAACCGGGAAGTCCTTGGAAGCTATATTCCTAGAGATAAAATCACCGCGACCGCGCAAGCAAACTCAGGTTAGCGGCGATTTGGAGTTGCTGAAAATCGATTGGACCCGCTTTTTGATTGGAAGCCCAAGGGAGCGTAAAGAAGCTCGCCAGCTAGATCAGGCTGTCACAGATTTTCGCAATTCGAAATTCTCGTTGCCGGGAATAGATCAAAATACAGTTGCCACGATCTACCCAATCATAGTCACGCTGGACCAGTGGCCGTTTTCCCTTAAGAATTATCAAGCGTTTGCGGAAGACGTTAGGGCCGAAGGGCTTTTGCGGCAACCGCAGGTGATGCCCATCGATATATGGAGCTGTTTCGATTTCGAGACTCTCTGCACAAGGGTAATCAGCGGCGGCCAAATTTTTCAGATTGTCAGACATAGGTCACTTGGTGAAGATTATTTGCCACTTTGGTTTCAACTCAACTTAGGGGGAAGCGCACCAGGGCCCAATTCACCTACCCTCGAAAAATCCTGGGACAAGCTAAGAGATGCGATGGTTGCCGATTTAGGCTTGAAAGAAGAATGAAAAAGGCGAAGAAATCCGACCAACCCACCCTCGCGGACCGAGGGAACCAGGGCCGATTCGGGTACTAACTGCCTCGCACCAACTACCCACCACTCACCTTGCCACGCCCAACCGCCCGCCAAACCCGCTCCGGCGTCAACGGCGCATCAATATGCCGCACCCCAGTGCCAGCAAGCGCGTGTAACACCGCGTTGGTTACGGCGGCGGTGGAGGGGACGGTGGAGACGGAGCCGATGCCTTTGGCGCCTAGGGGGTTGGTGGGGGAGATGGTGTTGATGGTGTCTAGGGTTAGGTGGGGCATGTGGATGGCTCGTGGGAGGGCGTAGTCCATGAGGCTGGCGGTTAGAGGTTGGCCGTCGTCGGTGTAAGCGATGCCTTCGGTCAACGCCTGGCCGATGCCCTGGGCGATGCCGCCGTGGATCTGGCCTTCCACGATCATCGGGTTGATGATCTGGCCGCAGTCGTGGACCCCGACGTAGCGCAGTATCTTCACCGCCAAGGTGTCCTGGTCCACCTCGACCACCACGGCGTGAGCCCCGAATGAGACCGGACTCTGCGGCAGGGTGTACTCGTGGAGAAAATCCAGTCCGGGCTCGATTCCCGCAGGCGCCGATTCCGGGTCGTGGGCCAAGGCCGCCAGTTGTGAGAAGGTTATCTTCTCATCGGAGTTGCGTTGGTTGAGGACCTGTCCCTCTTGAAAGATGATGTCCGTCATTGCGCAGTTCAGCAACTTGGACGCCATGAGGGCCAGCTTCTCCCGCGCCTCTTGAAGCGCCAAGTGCACGGCTGAGCCGCCGATGATCAAGCCCCGGCTGGCGCTGGTGCCGATGCCGTAAGGGAAGATGGAACTGTCGCTGTGCAGCACCCGCACCTGGGCCGGGTCCACCCCAAGAGCGTCGGACGCGATCTGAGCGAAGGTGGTCTCGGTACCCTGGCCGTGGGGCGACACGCCGGTGTAAACATCGACCTGGCCGGACGGACTGATCGTCACCCGGGCGCTTTCGATTCGGTGCTCGCCCCCGGCCCCCGAGGACTTGATGAAGGTCGCCAGTCCGATGCCCAGATACGGCTCGTTGGGTTTCCTCTGCCGCGCCTTTTCCTGCCAGCCGGGGTAGTCGACCAACTCCAGAGCGCGCTCCAGGCCCTGCGCGTAGTCGCCGGAGTCGTACGTGATGCCGGTGCAGGTTGTGTACGGGAAGGCGTCGGCAGGGACGTAATTCCGGCGCCGGACCTCGGCCGGGTCCAGTCCCAGGTCTTTGGCGATCAGGTCTATAGTCCGCTCGATGCAAAAGGCGGCCTCGGGACTGCCGGTGCCGCGGTAGGCGGCGGTGGGGGTCTTGTTGGTAATCACACCCAGAAGCTCGGCGCGGACGGCAGGGACCTGGTAGGGACCGGTGATTCGGCGGGCGGCGTTGAACAGTGGAAAGGGCGACGTGAAATAGAAATAGGCCCCAAGGTCGGCCACGATCTTGACCCGAATCCCCAGAAAGGTGCCGTCGCTCTTGACCGCGGCCTCCACATCCAGGCTCATGCCCCGGCCGTGGTAGGTGAGCAGGTTCTCTTGACGGTCTTCGATCCACTTGACCGGTCTCTCCAACCGCAGCGACAGGTAAGGGATCAGGGCGTCATCAGGGAGCAGGCAATCTTTGATGCCGAAGCTGCCGCCCACATCGGGGGCCACGACCCGGATGGTCTCTTCGGGGCGTTCCAGCATCTGGGCCAGGTAGCGCTTGACCTGATGGGGCGCTTGGGTCGAGTCCCAGACCGTGAGGAAATCTTCAGCCGGATCATAATCGCCGATGACCCCCCGCGTTTCCAAGGGAGACGGAGCGAGGCGCGGGACCCGGTACATCTGCCGCACCACGTGGTCGGCTTGGGAAAATGCCGCTTCGATGTCGCCGCCTTCCTGGACCGACCGCATGGCCACGTTGGTCCCAATGTCCGGGTGAATCACCGGCGTAGCTTCGTCCGCAGCGATATCTGGGTCGATGACCGGGGGAAGGACTTCATAGTCCACGGCCACCAGATCGGCGCCGTCCCTGGCCAGGTAGGGGTCGGTGGCCACCACCACTGCCACGGGCTGGCCGACATAACACACTTTGCCTTGAGCCAAAACGGGGTGTTCCGGGGGATTGAATACCTCGATGGCGCGGTCGCCCATGGCCCTGATGGGAATGTTTGGCAGCGCGCCGGCCAGGTCTTCTCCGGTGAGCACCTCCACCACCCCCGCCAGCTCGCGCGCCGCGGAGACATCGATCGACCGGATGCGGGCGTGGGCGTGGTCGCTGCGGACCACCACGGCGTGGAGCATATCCGGCAGACTGATGTCATTGATGAACCGGCCGTTGCCGGTGATCAGTTTGGCGTCTTCAAACCGCTTGAGCGGCTGACCCAAGTAACTCGTCATTGTCCCCCTGCTGACTGAACGGACCTTTCATTACGTAACATATGCTAAGGCTCATGAGACCGGATGATACAAATAGCCGCCGTTCAAATCAATCCAGCGGGCCGATCGCATCTGCCCGAATGCTGAATTACGCCTGATCGCGCTGTGCCTGTGGTAGCCTTGCTCGGTGCAAACTCACGAGACTACCCGGACTGCGTCCGGCATCGCCGGCTATCTGGGCCGGCTGAGCGCTGTCTGGCGGCAGGGCGACTTTCGCTGGTATTGGCTGGCCAGCTCCATCCAAGGTCTGGGCCAGAGCACCCAGTTCATGGTCATCGGGTGGCTGGTCCTGGAGATCACTGGGTCGTCGGCCCAACTGGGTCTGGTCATCTCCCTCTACGGCGTGCCCAACGTTTCCTTTTTGCTGGTGGCCGGGGTAGTCGCCGACCGGTTCGACCGCCGGCACATAATGATGCTGACCCAGTTAGTTGTTGGCGGAATCATCATGGCGCTGGCGGTATTGACCATCACCGCCCAGGTGTCCACCTGGCACATTTACGTGGCTGCGGTGTTCATGGGGGTTTTTCAGTCGTTGAGCATGCCGGCCAGGATGACCATCATCGGCGACCTCGTCGACCAGCCTTCCGTATTGAACGCCGTTGCCATGCAGAACATGGCCGTCCACGCCGGACGCATGATTGGCCCCCCGGTGGCCGGGGTAATCATCGAGGTGTGGAGCGTGGGCGTCAGCCTGGCTTTCATCGCGGGATGCTACGTGCTCAGCGTGCTCTTGGTTGGTAAGATCGGTCCCATCAGCCGGTCCGTGGCCCCCGCGGCCCAGTCGGTGTTCCGGAACTTCGCCGACGGCGTGGTCTACATCAAGAACAATCCCACGGTCCTCACGGTGATCGTCATCACCTGCGCCTTCGGTGGGTTCGGCATGTCGCACATGCAGGTGGTCCCGGCCATGGCCAAAGATGTCTTAGGGATCGGCGCTGGTGAGATCGGGCTGCTATTCCTGGGCTCGGCCATCGGGTCGCTGGCGGGCAGCATGATCCTGCCGGCCATCCCCAGGGCCTACGTCTATCGAGCCTTGCTGTTGAGCCTGCTGATATTCACGGTGTTCCTCACGCTCTTTGCCTGGTCAGACTGGTTCTGGGTTACCTTCGTATTTTTCAGTCTTGTTGGTGTGGTCGGAGTGGGCATGGTCTGGCCGCTGGCCACGACCATGGTCCAGATCGAGACGACCGCCGAGGTGCGGGGCCGGGTGATGGGGATGCTTCAGTTCACGCCAGGATTCCACTTTCTGGGAGCTTTCCCCTTGGCTTTGGCCGCCGGGCAGTTCGGTTGGGAGGTGGCCATCACGGGGGCGGTCGGCCTCAGTCTGGCGACGACCGTCTGGTTCGCCTTCGTGCGGCGCGGAGCGCCCAAAACGGGCCGCCAAGAGGCTGCGGCCGCTTAGTCGTTGGCTTGAATCCAATCGGTCACTGGTTCTAAAAAGGCAGTGGCGCGCTTGGGTTACCGTGTCGCCCAACCCCCATTCCAATTACTGATTTCGTAGCATTTGGAAGCAAAGGTTGTGGTTGATTGGTATTTTGTCTTGTATTACAATCTCACTTCCCCACAATAATGCAATTGACAAGCGAGAATTTGGCACCTGGTGGTGCGGCAAAAGCCTTGCTGCCGTAACTTCCGGACCGGGTCCGCCAAGGAACGGAGCAAGCCAATGGGCCTAACAGAATGGGTTGCCATCGGGTTCGCATCTGGTTTCGCCATCGGCGCCGCCGCAGTCAAGCTCGGTCTGTGGTATTGGTTGATCCTGCGCTGGAACGAGGAACCGCCGGAGTCACCGGCCGGTGATGCGGTCCCCATCCCACTGAAGTTCCGGCGGCTGCCGCCCTCGCGTTAACGCCTGCGGCGAGCAGGGGAGATGTTTCTATTACCCTATCGCCATGTCCCCTCGGCGAAAATATCATCTTCGAACTCAAGCCGCCGACCCGCTATCGAACTGCACCAGGATACCGTCCGGGTCCAACGCGTAGAAGGCGGTCAGATTCCCCTGGGCGTTCTTGAAGGCGTCGATGCCGCCCGGGATATCCACCCCCTTGGCCACCAGCTCATCGGCCAGGCGGGGCAGGTCGTCCACCGTGAAAGAGAAGTGGCTGACTCCCACCTGGTCCAACTTGATGGGGTCGCCGTCGGGTTGGTCTCCGGGGTGGCAGGTCATCACCAGGTAGGGCTCGGTGCCTTCACCCCAACCCAGGTGGACCACGCGGCGGGTGGCGCGGCGGTGCTTGTAGGTGTGGGCGCGGGAGCCGGTGCTAGTGTCCTGGACCGCGTCCATGGTCACCGTCATATCCAGGATGTCCCGGTAGAACTCCAGGGACCTATCCAGGTTCCGGACGCAGACCGCGATGTGGGAAATTGCTTTGGCTTTCATGTTTGTGCCTCCGCCGCCAGAGATTTATAACGGCTGGTTTCTGGGCGGTTTTGATGGGGTCGGAAGTCGCCGCATTATACAATGGCGATCGTCGTACGAGAGGTGACTCCCCTTTACGGCCGGGTGAACGACCGTATTCCTTGAAGCTGGCCGGCGATGGATCTTGAGAGACGAGAAATACCCCAAACCTGATTTCAGGTTTGGGGTATTTCTTACACACTATTTCACAACCTTTGCGGTCGTCCCTTGGAATGTGCGGGTTTACTTCAGTTCGATGAGCAAAGCGTGGGAGCCACCGGTCCCGACGTCTTTCGCCGCGTGTTCCACGGCGTCCAAATAAAAGGTCTCTCCCGCTTTAACCGCCACGAGGACGGTGGTGCCGTCCGGGCCCGTGAGGTCCCATGTGTGATCCGTGATCGCGTAACCGACCATGTTGGGATGGCCATGCATGTCTGAAGTTCCACCTGGCTCGGCCCGGGTATCCAACACCCTGACGTGGTCATTTTCCAAGACCACCTTGTAAACGTGGGGTGCTACCTGTACTGCGTCTCCGGCCATTGTTGTCTCTTTGAGTTATGTTTCGAATTGTCTGGGGTCGCGTTGTTCTTGGATGAGCGATCATGCCAATAGATTCGTTCGGCTGATGCGTGCCGGGTGGAGCCGTGGCCGTAATGATGTCGCTCAGCGTTTCACGATCCGACCATCATCGAACCGTAGCGCACTCCACACAGTGTAGGTAATCGCTTTCCCTGGATGTCTGAGCGGTTTTGATTGGAATCGAAGATGCCGCATAATACGATTTCAGTTAATCATAAAACATTAGGTATATCGACTTGGGGTACCTGGTGGAAGGGTACGCGGGCGCGCACGAATTCAGATGATGGATAAGTATGCCCAAAAACGACGCAGATATAGTTAGGACTAGCGAGTTGATCGCCCGGGCCCATGAAGTGGCCTCCAAGCTCAAAGATTGAGCCCGTGCCATCGACCAGGCCAGAGAGATTCCGATTGAATCGGTGAATGACCTGCACGAATCGGGGCTGCTGGCCATGAGCATACCGCGGGCGTCGGGCGGGACAGAAGCCGATTTGGTCACCGTCGTGTCAGTCTATGAGATATTGGCGAAGGCTTGCGCCTCAACCACCTGGTGTTTGGTCAATCATGTTGCGGCCTGCGATATCCTGCAGCGGTCCTTGGGCGGTGCGTCAGGGCCTTACCTGCGTGCTGTGGTAGAAGATGGAGCGGCGCTTGGGTTTGGCGCGTTGCCCTCTGAAGCCGAAACGAAGGAGTCGGACGGAGGCTACATGACCACCGGACGTTGGCCGTTCATCAGTTTTTCCTACCGCTGCCGGTGGGTCCTGTTAATCACCCGCATCCAGGGCTCGCCCGCCGGCCAAAGCCCCACCGGTCCGGACGGCCGATGTTTGATCGTGCCGTTGGCCAAGGACGGGGTCCGAATCGAAGACACCTGGAAGGCGATGTCCCTCCGCGGGACTATGAGCAACGACGTGGTGCTGGACCATGTCTTCTTCCCCGAAGAACAGGCCCCTGTGTTCACCCGCCCATCTCCGGGTGAGACATCGATCGAATCCGCTCCCGCAGCCTTGCGGGCCGCCGGCCTAGCGTCGGGGAGGCTAGTAACGGGACCGATCATGCTTGGGGTTACCCAGGCTGCTTTGGATAGCACCATCGAGTTCGCAGTGGACCGCGACATGACTTTGGGAGGCAGCCCGAGAACCAAGATGCCTGGCAACCAGTTTGCGGTGGCCGATGCGGCCATGTATATCGAGTCGGCGCGCGCTCTTCTATACCAAGAGGCTCGGTCTGTAACGGCCAAAGCGGAATCGGGAATTCCGTTCACTCCGGACGATTCCATCAGGTTTTCGATGGCCGGTCTAGTCGCCACCCAGAACGCCCAATCAGCGGTCGACCGGTTATTCGCGATCAGAGGCGCTCATGGATTGTATGAAGAAGATGAATTTGAGCGGTACTACCGGGACGTACGGATGGGCACTCTGGTGGCCAACCAGACCCCCGATCTGGTGCGGGAGTGGCTGGGCAAGCATCTGTTCGGTATCCCGGCCGATGTTCAGCCCAGGTGGGGATAGGACGTAGGCACGTTTGGGAGCGATGTTGAACTCATACCAACTACCAGAAGACAGACGTTGCCAGGTCTGCGATGCGCGTATGCCGGACCCGGCTGGTTGGCTGTGCCCGTCTTGCGGCGCTTCCCAGACTCCGGCGCGTAGGGCTGGGGGAATCCGGGGTTTCCTGGGGGAAGTAAACCAACTAAAACCATTTGTGATCTTCGCAGTGGTCTTGATCGTCGTGGTGGTCGCCATGTTCGCCGCTGGATGGGGGCAATATTTCGTGCGGGGGCCATTGTGGGGGCCGAGATGATGCGGCTGTGGCAGGTGGCCGATGAGTTTGCGCCGAGCGAATCTTGTAGAAACGAGGATACGTGAAAAAGCGATTCGTTAAGAGCAGGAAGAAATGGATTTTTGGGGTCGCGGGCGGGCTGGCGGAATACTTTGGCGTCTCGCCGACACTCGTACGGATGGCGTTTGCCGTCGGGGCGGCTTTCTCGACGCTCGGCCTCGTGGCCTACATAATCTTGGTCGTGTGGATGCCCAAGCCGCCCGCGGATGGGGAGTGATCGAGTTTGGTGACGAAGCGGGCGGCAGCAAGTTTTCTCATCACCGCCTCTATTCTTCCAACCCCACGAACATAACGGTACTCGGCTCAATCACCCACCCAGTGTGGCCCTTGCTGTCCATGTCGTCTAGGAGTACCGCAACCCCCGGTTCTAATCTCAGTACTTGACCGTCGCTAGCACCGAACTCCCACATTCCGGACAAAAGTACGAACCACTGCTTCCGAGGTGTCGGATGAAAATCATTAAAAAACACACTGTGGTAATTGGAAAAGAACAATTCTGTGGTTGGCTGAGGCGTCGACATCTGTGCCGGTGCGCCACCGGGCACGACCCTCCCTTCCGCCAACTCAACCTCCACGTCCTCAAAACGCGTCTCGCCGTCGGAGTCTGCGTATATGCGGGTGTACTTCATCTGCCCTCCATCGCGCTGCCGTTCGTAATCGTGGCCGTCAAGAATATACGACCCATGAAAACATGACGTAAAAATACATAGGGCTTTCCTACTCCTATCAAATAACGATTAATGGTTTCATGGGCGCGAAGATATTGTGTTGCTAAGTTAAGCACGAGATTTCAGGTATGCGGTCTTTCCTACATCATATTCTCCAACCATTGCGGTTGGCGCTGGGACAGAGCCGAGGTTACTTGAGTTGCATGAGCAAACCGTGGGAATGACCGGCCCCGGCGTCCTTGGCGGAGTGGTCTACCGCGTCTAAGTAGAAGGCCTCTCCGGCTTTGGCCCAAAAACGAAAGCCCCCGAACAATGTCAGGGGCTTTCGGCAGTTGCTCGCTCGAGTTGTTGGGACTAATCCGCCGGTGACATGCCTGGGATTCCGGCCACGACCGGCTTGACCGCATCCTCCTCTAACTCAGCCTGACTCTCCCGCATCTTGGAGGGCATGGCGACTAAGGCAATCACGACGGAGAGCGCAACGATGCCCATACCAGCCAAAATCCCCACACTCATAGCGTCGACGAACGATTCGTTGGCCAACGTGGCAACTGTTTGGGCTACGTCAGCCGGTAATTGGCTGGCAACCGCATTTAAAGAACCTAGGCTATCGCCCAGCGTGGCAACCGCGTCGGCCGGGACCAAGCCCTCCAATCCGCTGGTGACCCGGTCACGGTACACTCCCGTGACTACGCTCCCCAAGACCGCGACACCCAAGGCTAACCCGAACTCTCGGCTGGTGTCATTCATCGCCGAGCCCAGCCCAGCGTCTTCCACCGGCACCGCGGCCATTATGGTGTCGGTTTCGGTTGGCATCACCAGTCCCATACCCAACCCGAATAGGGCTAGTCCGATAGCGGGTATGGCGTAGGACGAGTGTAGGCGTTCAGCGATAATGGGACACTTTTAAAGGGAGAAAAACATGAGGGTGGTGGTGTGTTTGGACTCCCGGTGCAGGGTATAGATCTACCGCACCTAGAAAGGAGCCGAAAGTGTCCCAAGACAACACCGCTCAAGCCCAAGTAGCAGAGACCTCGACCCAAGAGACCAAGACTTTCATCCGGCAGGTCCGGACCAGGACCCGCCGGAAGTACGCCCCGGAAGACAAGATCCGCATAGTCCTGGAAGGGTTCCGTCGGGAGGTCACGGTCAGTGACCTCTGTCGGCGGGAGGGGATCAAACCGGGCGTCTTCTATGCCTGGACCAAGGAATCCATGGAAGCGGGTAAAGAGCGTCTCACCCGGGATACGGTCCGAGATGCCACCCGCCAGGAGATCGAACACTTAAAGCGGGAGAACTACGACCTGAAACAACTGGTTGCAGATCTTTCCCTAGAGGTCCACCGCTTCAAAAAAACAGCCATCCCGACCTTCGACGGAAGTACGGGCGCATGAGCGCCCAAGAGAAGTCGGAAGTCCTAACACGGGTGGAAGAGACCCGGTGGGGAAAACGGAGGCTGCTCGCCCAACTGCGAGTGCCCAGGAGCACTTATTACCGTTGGCGGGCCATGGAACGGCAAGGGAAGCGGGAATGCCTTGCTCGAGTCCCTTGGAACAGGCTTAGCCTACCTGAAGAGGCCGCAGTATTGGCGGCGGCAAGGGAGTCTCCGGAATGGAGCAGCCGGCAACTGGCCACTTGGATCACCGACCACCTGGGCTTATCAGTGGCCGAATCAACGGTGTACCGCATCTTGAGGAGGGAAGGGCTGGTCAAAGCGCCCGTGATGTAGCTCCTGGCTGGCAAAGAGTACCATCGAAAGACCAGTG
>Ga0208879_1000028_pt1 | contig 142187 bp, 132 predicted proteins | sample Knorr_S15_td_Bot_FD_185605 | JGI IMG/M metagenome (GOLD analysis project Ga0208879, IMG submission 185605) | Marine microbial communities from Southern Atlantic Ocean transect - Knorr_S15_td_Bottom_ad_5009_LV_A (SPAdes) (version 2) | ecosystem: Environmental > Aquatic > Marine > Oceanic...
CGCGGGCATCCAGAACCAGGTCTTGGCCAAAACGCCCGGCCGCCCCAACCTCATAGCCCGCCTGCCCGGCGACGGCAGCGCACCGCCGTTCCTGCTCCAGGGCCATGTCGATGTTGTGCCGGCTGACCCGTCCCGTTGGCAGCAACCGCCCTTCGGTGGCGATATCGTCGACGGAGTACTTTGGGGCCGCGGCTCGCTGGACATGAAGGGCGGGATCGCCATGATGCTCCACGCCATCATGCGGGCCAAGGCCGACGGAATGACGCCCGTCGGCGACATCGTGCTCGCCTTGGTCTGCGACGAGGAGTCGGGCGGAGACCATGGCGCCCGGTACTTGGTTGAAGAATATCCCGAGCTTTTCCAGGGGATCAGATACGCCATCGGCGAATTCGGCGGGTTCAGTTTCAACCTGGGCCGGCGGCGGTTCTACCCCATAATGGTGGCTGAGAAACAGGTGTGCCACCTTCGGGTAACATTCAAGGGACAAGGCGGCCACGCCTCGCTGGTCCAAGGCGACAACCCGATGGCGGCTTTGGCCCGGTTCCTGCAGCAGGTCCAGTCATGCCCATTACCGACCCACGTTACGCCCAAAGCCCGAATGATGTTTCAGGCCATCGGCAGACACTTGGCCCCGCCTGCCCGACTGGGGATGGCGGCGTTGCTCAACCCCCGTCTAACTGCCATCACACTAAAATTGTTGGGCGCCCGGGGCCGGACTTTCGCGCCGTTGTTCCGAAACACGGTCAACCCGACGATCGTTCGAGGCGGCGAGCAGATAAACGTCGTGCCCGGCGAGGTGTCTGTTGATCTGGATGGACGGTTGTTGCCCAACATTGGCCCGGACCAGCTGATCTCTGAAATACGTGCGATCGCCGGTACCGGCGCAACGATAGAAGTCCTGAGTCACGACCCCGGGCCTCAGCGCCCTGAAATGGGCTTGTTCGAAACCCTGAGCAGTGTCTTACGGGAGAGCGACCCGGAGGGCATTCCGGTGCCCATGCTCATGCCTGCAGCCACAGATGGAAGGCTATTTGCCCGCCTCGGCATCCAAACTTACGGTTTTCTGCCAATGTTGCTGCCATCGACGCTGGATTTCGCCGCGGTCATCCATGGCCCAAATGAGCGTGTCCCGGTGGATGCCATCAACTTTGGAGCGAACGCGATCTACCGCCTGTTACAACTGTACGGGCGCACCCCCTAGGCTGGCCGGTGGCATGCCGCATTTTGTTTGACGTGCCATAGGGCGTATGCTAGAGTGAATCCACCTGTCTTTCACGTATTTGATGAGGATTTTATCGGAGGTACCAGAGTATAGCTAGACAATATCGGGTCAACGAGCGGATTAATAGCCCCCAGGTAAGAGTCATCGGTGACGACGGGGCCCAGCTCGGTGTGATGGACCTCGCCCGTGCGCTCCAACTCGCGCGCGATGCCGATGTGGACCTGGTTGAAGTGGCTCCCAACTCCGATCCCCCTGTCTGCAGGCTACTGGACTACGGCAAACTCCTTTATCTCACCTCGAAGAGAGAACGCGAATCCAAGAAAGGCCAGAGAAGCACCGAGCAGAAAGAAGTGCGCTTCCGGCCGAATATCGGGTCTCATGACCTGGACGCGAAAACTCGCAAGATACGCGAGTTCATCAGCGACGGGTCCAAGGTAAAGCTCACCGTCCGTTTCCGCGGACGGGAAGCCGCCCACCAGCAGTTGGGCCTTTCGGTCCTGAAGCGGGTGGCCGATGAATTGAAAGACGAAGTACGTTTGGAACGCCCTCCGGCCATGGAAGGCAGAGCGTTGTCCATGGTGCTGATTCCGGCCCTGGTTAAGCCTGAAAAGGCTGCGGATGACGAGCCAAAAGATAAAAAACAGGACCAAGTAGAAGAACTGGCTGATGCCAAAACTTAAGACACATAAAGGGGCCAAGGCCCGCATACACATCACAGCAACCGGCAAGCTGATGCGCCGCAAGCGCATGAGCAGCCACCTGCGGCGGAAGAAGCCCACCAAAGTAACTAGGAAATACGCCGACAAGTTGGCGGTAGACAGTGCGGACTTCAAGCGTCTGCATAGGATGCTTCCCTACGGCTAGGCAATCAACCTGATTCACTAATCCCACCCCGGAGATTAACCCGTGGCCAGAGTCAAACGTGGCGTTACTAAACACGCCCGACACAAGAAGATACTAAAAGCAGCCAAAGGCTATACCGGCTCTTCCTCCCGCAACTACAAGTGGGCGAAGGAAGCGGTCATGCACGCCTGGGCTTATTCCTACCGGCATCGCCGCGAGCGCAAGGGTGATTTCCGCCGCCTGTGGATCATCCGCATCGGCGCAGGTTGCCGCGAGGCGGGCACCACCTACAGCCAGTTCATGCACGGCTTGAAGTTGGCCGGAGTGGAACTGGACCGCAAGATCTTGGCTGATCTAGCCGTTCAGGACATTGATGCCTTCAACAAGCTGATTGGCGTGGCCAAGGAACAATTGGCCGCCGCATAGACCGCTCAAAAACAGTAAAAGGAAAACCGGCCATTCCTTATGGAATGGCCGGTTTTCTTGTTCCCTGTGATCAGTGGCCCGGCTCAACGGACCGGTTACAGCCAGTCAGTCTACTTTCTAGCGAAACCGTAATAGGTGTCGGTGTCCAGGATGCGAAGCAGACGTTCTTCGGTTATGACTATCGGCCGGATGGGCGTGGCCCAGCGCTCCGTGAGCTCGTAATGCAGGTCGGTCAACGACATCGGCCGGTTGTTCCGGGCCAGTAGCGTGCGGAACATGATCTCTTGCAAAGGCATGTCTGACCGGATGAAGTTGGAGTCGTTCTTGTAATTCTGAGAAATCTCTCGAATCAGGACCTTCACATCGCCCATCTCAGCCATCGACTTTGACTTGGACGGGCTGTCTGCGGTTAGCCTACCAGCGATCAGATGCACAGGGGAGCGTTCCAATCCTTTCAGACGGTCGGCGCTGATGAGGAACAAAGGGTTCTCTTTTTCAGGTTGCTCCTCTACCGATTCCTCGGCTGCCAGTTCTTCGGCATCGGGTTCTTGGGTCGTCATACTTGCACCTCTTCGTTCCAATCCAACATGATGATCTGTACCTGGTCGCCGGCGTCTTTACCCGGCAGGTCCTCGGGGCATATCGCCAGGCCGTTGGCCCGGGACATGGACGTCAGGATATTGGAGCCTTGGGGGCCAGTGGGAGTGGCCTGGTAGACTCCGTCTTTAAGTTCTACTTCCACCCTAGCATATACCCGGCGTCCATCTTCGTTTCTGATCGGGGCGGTAAGCACGCCTTCAACCATCGGCCGGGGAATCTTGGTCCGGCCCAGCATCGTGCGTATGGCCGGCCTGGCAAACATCTCAAAGGCCACCATGGCGCTCACCGGGTTGCCTGGCAGTCCCAGGAGGGGGATGGTCTTCCCATCGGCGCCGTTCAAATGCCCAAAGGCCAGGGGTTTGGCCGGGCGCATCCGCACCGACCAGAAGTTCATCTCGCCCCGTTCGTTGAGCACCTCTTTCACGATATCATAATCACCCTTGGAAACACCGGCCGAAGTGACCACCAGGTCAGCTCCCGCGGTGGCTTCCAACTTGGCGTTCAGGTCTTCCAGGTTATCTCTGGCGATACCCAATATCTTGGGGACGCCACCGCTGGCCACAACTGAGGCGGCTACGCTAAAGGTGTTGGAATCGTAGATCTTGCCGGCAGGTAGAGGCGCGCCGGTTTCTTCAAGCTCGTCCCCAGTGGCCAAAACCGCCACCACGGGGCGGCGAATGACTTTAACAGTGTCCATTCCCAGCGAGGCGATGACCCCGACTTCAGCGGCCCGCACCACGGTGCCTTTCTCCAATACCAATGCTCCCTGGCTGACATCCTCGCCGGCGGGGCGCACGTTGCAACCCGGCGGCATGTCGGCATAGATGGCCACCTGGTCCAGAGGTTTGCCTTCACGCTTGCGCTGGACCTCGTCGGTCCCCTCGAAGGGGACGACCGTGTCGGCGCCGTCCGGCACCGGCGCTCCGGTCATTATTCTGATGGCTGTGCCTGGAACTACGGTCTTATCAGGCATCTGACCGGCGGCAACGATCCCGATGACCTCCAGCGTGCTGGGGTTTTCCTGAGAGGCTCCGGCGATGTCGCTGTGGCGCAGGGCGTACCCGTCCATACCCGAGTTGGCCAAAGGTGGAAGGGCGAGCGGCGAGTTTATGTCCTCAGCCAGTACCTGCCCCATGCAATCCAACAAGGGTTTTTCCTCGGCCTCCAACATCCGGAAGCTAGCCATGATGCGTTCGTAGGCCTGCTCAACACTGAGCATGTCTTCTTGAGCGTGGCCATGGCCGTGGGAATGGACTGGTTCGTGTCCCCCGTCATGATGTCGGCCGTGATTGTGACTAGTCATATCTCTTTTGTGGTGGTGCCTTAGCTCAGGACCGGCTAAGCCCTTAGCGTTACGTTTAGTTCCTGTTCCAGGGTCCGTAGAAGACCGTCCAGAGACCGGTTCACCTCTTCGTTGGTCATGGTACGGTCCCTCGCCTGAAAGTATACGTGAAATGCCAGAGATTTGGTGCCTTCGGCGACGTTTTCGCCGGCATAGATATCGAACAACTCGGCCCGGTCAACGCCCCGGTGGCGCAGTATCAACTGGGTCACCCGCCCGGCATCCACGTCCGATGGCATCACAAGAGCCAGGTCGCGGGTGGCGGAGGGATATCTGGGCAACGGCTCAAACTGCCGCTCCGATGACGGCAGGGCAGCCAGGATGGGCTCGAGGTAAAGCTCAAAGGCCGCTACCTGCGGCGACTCCAAACCCAAGCGTTCCATGACCACCGGATGCACTTCACCAACGAGGCCCAGTAACGAATCGCCGGACTTTATCGCCGCGCACCGCCCCGGATGAAAAGCCGGGTCGTCGACGGGTTCGTAAGTGGCCGTCACGCCCAAATGCCCGAGCACCGATTCCACGACGCCCTTGACGTCAAAGAAGTCCAGCAGGCTATCGTCTTCCAGCCAAGAGGGTTCATGGCGCAGTCCGGCCAGCACCCCGGCGACGGTCTCCCGTTCTTCGGGCAGGTCTCCGGTGCGCGGCCAAAAGACCCTACCGGCCTCAAACATCCGGAACGGTCCGGCGCTGTGGCCTTGGTTCGCAGCCAGATTTGCCAGTAGGCTGGCCCTCAAGGTGGTGCGGAGATATTCACGGTCGGAACTCATGGGGTTGGCCACCCGCAGGGGCAAAGCCGACCGGTCCAGATGTTCGACCTGTTCCAACTGCTGCAATGTAACCAACGGATAGTTGATTACCTCTTGCATCCCAGCAGCCGCCAGCACGTCTTTGATCTGGTCGCGGAGCCCCATGACCGGCACCGGTTGCTGGAAGGGAATTGGACTCGAAAGCATGGTGGTCGGAACAGAATCGTAGCCGATGGTCCGCACCACCTCCTCAACCAAGTCCTCTTCGATATTCACATCGTTACGCCAGTAGGGGACGGTAACTTTAAGTGCGGCATCGCCCTCCGGTTCCCAGGTGAAACCCAGTGCGTCCATGATCTCTTGGACTTTCTTCAGGTCCACTTCCATGCCCAACATACGTTTGATCTTGCTGCTGGTCAGGGTCACCATCGGGGGCTCGGCGCCTTCGTCGGAAAGAACATCCACGATGCCGGGGGCCACGGTGCCGCCGGCGACCTCCTGGATCAGGCCGGTGGCCCGCCGCAATGCAATGGGCGCCAATTCCGGGCGAAGACCCTTTTCGAACCTCAGTGTGGCTTCAGTACGCAACCCCAGAGACTGGGCGGTCTCCCGGTTGTTGGTACCGTCGAACGTCGCCGATTCCAGAAGAACGTTCACGGTATTCTCACTGATCTCGCTATTGGCCCCGCCAATCACCCCGCCCAGACCGATGGCGTCGTTGGCATCGGCGATGACCAGGTGTTCATCGGTTAACTTACGCTCCACGCTGTCCAAGGTGGTCAAGACCTCTCCGGGCCGGGCTCGCCTAACGATGACCGTGGCGTCCTTGATCAAGTCATAATCGAAGGAGTGCAACGGCTGGTTGTACTCCAGCATGACAAAGTTGGTGACGTCCACCACGTTGTTGATGGGCCTGAGTCCAGCCCGGGTCAGCCGGTCCTGCAACCACTGCGGAGAGGGGCCGATCTTGACGCCCAGCAACAGGCTGGCGGTGTAGCGGCGGCATAGCTCCGGGGAGTCCACGCTGATGTTGACCCATTCCGTGATGGGCGGACCGGATTCCTCGTAGCTTGCTTCCGGCTCCCGAACAGTCTTTCCAGTCAGAGCCGCCACCTCGTGGGCCACGCCCAGTACCGAGAGGCAGTCCAAACGGTTGGGGGTAAGTTCCAGGTCCAAGACGGTGTCGCCGAGATAGTCGTCCAGCGGGGTCCCGGTGGGAGCGTCGTCTGGGAGCACGATGATTCCGGAGTGATCGTCACCCAGACCCAACTCGATGCCGGAACAGATCATACCCTGGGACTCAACGCCCCGAATCTTGGCTGCCTCCAAGGTTTCATGCCGCTCGCTGTGGGTGTTGTAGATATTGGCGCCGACTTTAGCAAAGCAGATCTTCTGGCCTGAGGCGACGTTGGGCGCGCCGCAGACCACTTCCAGCTCCTCCGCGCCGGTGGTCACTACGCAAAGTCGCAGCCGATCCGCGTTGGGATGGGGGCGGACGTCGGTCACATGGCCGACGAAGACCTCTTTCCAGCCTCCGATGACCTCAACCTCGCCAACCTCGATGCCGGCCATTGTTAGCCGATGAGCCAACTCCTGGACGGGCAGGTCAACGTCCACGTATTGTCTGAGCCAGCTTAGGGGGACTCTCATTTTTCTATCTCATGTCCCGGCAGGCCCGGGCCTGCGAAGCGGCGGACTCCTGCCCGCCGGTTGTGAATATCATTAAAATTGCCGCAAGAACCGGAGGTCGTTGGCATAGAAATGGCGTATGTCGTCGATCCCGTATTTCAGCATGGCTATGCGCTCAGGACCCATGCCAAAGGCGAACCCGGTGTATCTCTTAGTGTCGTAGCCCACGCCCTCCAAGACCTTGGGGTGAATCATCCCGGCGCCCATGATCTCGATCCATCCGCTGTCGCGGCAGATGCGGCAACCGTCGCCCTCGCCATTACAGGCGAAACAATCGATGGACATATCCACGCCGGGCTCGACGAAGGGGAAATAGTCACAGCGGAAGCGTATCCGGCGTTCCTCACCGAACATCCTGCGGGCAAACTCGTAGAGCGTTCCCTTGAGATCGGCGAATGTGATGCCCTCCCCAACGGCCAGACCCTCCACTTGGTAGAAATGCCATTCATGTGTGGCGTCGGTGGCCTCGTAGCGGTAGCACTTGCCGGGCACCACTACTCTGATCGGCGGCTCCCTGCTTTCCATGACCCTGGCCTGCATCGGCGAGGTGTGGGTCCGCAGCAGCATCGCCTGCTCGCCCGCCGGGTCCTCATAGTCCACCCAGAGGGTGTTCCACATGTCCCGCGCCGGATGACCTTTCGGTATGTTCAGCATCTCGAAATTGTAGTGGTCCCACTCAACTTCGGGCCCCTCAACAACACCGAAACCCATGGCGGTAAAGGCGCTGCAGATCTCCCGGACGATCTGGGTGGTCGGATGCAAGCGGCCTTCCAAGGCGGGGCGGCCGGGGAGGGTCACGTCCAGACGGCCCTGGCTGGCGGACCGGACCAGTGCCGCTTCGTTGATCTGCCGGACCTTATCTTCCAAGCGTTCTTCGAGGGTATTCTTCGCCTCGTTCGCCAATGCGCCGACGGTTCGGCGCTGGTCAACATCCAAGGACGATAGACTGCGCAGGACGGTAGTCAGTTCACCGCGGCGGCCAAGGTAGGACACACGCCACAGGTCCACGGCTTCCAGGTTTTCCAGAGGATCCAACTCCGCCGTGGCGGAACTGACAATCTCTTCGATGCTCTGCGCCGTGGGGGGCTGGGCTGAGGGCTCAGTCAATCGGGGTGTTCCTCCGGGGCTCTGGGTAAATAGAATCCGGGTCCGTGGGCGAATACGATCGAATCACGCACGCAACTTGCAATTATAGAAACCACCAATTCACGGGTCAAGACTGCCAGGCTCAACGGCCAACTTAATTCATCAAAACGGCGGCTCACAAATACGATTACGAGGTGAAGCTGGGCAGGTTATGACAAACAAAGATTGCGTTAGAACATATATTCTGATAATCTAATCGTGTTGCTTACCGAACTCAATCAACACGGTTAGGCAATAAACGCGGTCTTAACCCATGCCGCCAAGCTACATACCCAACGCCGTAGCCATCGATCACAAATCTGCCAGGACAGACCTGAACGGGATAGAACGTGAATTGGTTCCGTCTTAAGACCTGCATCAAATGCCAGGGCGACCTGGCCGCCGACCATGGAGACTGGTTGTGCCTGCAATGCGGCACCTACTACTATACCGGGTTGTACCAACTCCCTTCTCACACGAATGACAGTCCGCCGCCACAGGGCCCAACCGCCTCCCCGGAACCGAACGAGAGATCGTTGGCCGCGGGAATAGTTCCCTCATTCACAACGTCCGAGACTGCGGCTAACCGCGCACTTTCCGCTATAGGCGCAGCCGTGGAGTCCTTATGACATTGGCGCCAGACAGTACGGTCCTGTTGGCGCTGGATGCGGGCGTCAGGGAGACCGGCTGGGCCGTGTTCTCAAGGACGGCGAGGTGATCGAAAGCGGAGTCACCGGTCTCTCAACACGGCGCAAGCTGGACCCCGCGGTCCGGGTCTCGCATCTGATAGAGTCGCTGGACGAGTTGGCGGGGCGATGGGACCCCCACCAACCCAGCGGCATCAACTGGCTGGCCGGTGCCGGCGTTGGACCTGTTGATAGCATCGTTGGCCACCTGGTCCTCGGAACGTGCCCTCCCTCAATTCTCCTACACGGCCCAAGAAGTCAAAACAGCAATCGCAGGGCACCCAAACGCCTCCCGCGACCAACTGGGGTACGCCATCATGCTGCTTTTGGGGTTGATCGGGCAGGGCCGCTCCACCCACGAATGGGAGGCCATCGCCCTGGGCCACTACCACCGCACCAGACTAGCCCGAGTCTGATTCAAAATCCCCTCTCCCAAAATCCCTTTTCCCGCGCACGGGGGAAGGTTAGGATGGGGCACCCCGTTCCTAGGAGACCAAATTCGTAGTCGAACAATCCCCCTGAACAAACCTAATGCCCCCCGGCCCCAGGAAACTTCATCTCCCCTGCATTGATAGCTACCGTAAGCCTGTTCTCGGACGGAGGTATGGGGCAACTCCAGTTTGGGTTGTAGGCGCAGTAGGGGTTGTAGGCATAATTGAAATCCACAACCAGACGTCCGTCGCTGGATAGCGGCAGGTCCAGATAGCGCCCATCTGAATACGAATCATCCCCGGTCGTGGCATCCATGAACGGCAGAAAATAATCCCCTCCGCCTTCGCCGCGGTACACCGTCAGAGCGACGGGCATGCCGTCAACAACGAACTTAAGTTGGCCCCAGCGGATGTGGGGCGCTGTGTCCCCTGAACTGGTCGCTATCTGAATCAGGTCTTTGGATTCGTCGGGGAATTCTTCAACCGAGAGGACGAACTGAAGGTCCGCATTTTCTACGAAGTACTTCAGACCTTTGAATCCTTTCCGTTGATCTGGGGTCAATGGCGAATCTGGGTCCCCTCCGAAATATTGGTCCTTGGACTTTCTGAAATCACCTATCTCTGACATTGCTATTACTGGTTCCCCCGGCTGTTCTAATCTTCGAAACGTTCAATATCTAGGATGCACTGTACCGGGAATTGATGCGCTAGATTCGTCTACCGGGATTTCTGGCGATGCCAGGCGTGTATAATAAGGCCCGTTCCGGACCGACGCTCCCAAGCGTTAAATTAAGCCGTGAAATCCAGCGGACCAGCGCCGCATCCGTGGAGGCCCCATGCCCATAATTCAACGCCCCTACGTTCCACCCGACGATAAGGTGCCCAATGAAGATTCCTACGTTAATACAGGCGTGAGCCAGAGCGAAGGGACCGGCGATAGCAGCGCTCCCGATGGGGGCTCACTGGACCCGATCACTTTCTACAGCGACTCCATGCACATCTTCAGCAGCTTATATTCGGCGGTGTTGTTCTTCGGTGAGCAGATGGAGGAGCGGGAGCCTATACTCAGGGCCCGCATCAAGGTCAGCCCCCAGATGCTGAAAGCCATCGCGCTGCTCACAACCAAACACGTCAAGGAATACGAGGACGCCGTCGGGCCAATCACCTTGCCGGACCAGGTCTATACGGCCTGGGAACTAGACCCACCTAACGGATCAGCCGAGGGAGAACATGGGCATGCAACAGGATGAAGACCGCAGTCTAGCCGAGGACATCACCACGCCGATCAAGATTGAACCCGGCCAGGACTACGCCGCACCGGACAACTGGACTTGGAAATACATATCCACCAGCCAGCCCAACGCCGCGGTATTCCACATCAGCCACTCTGAGTCCACACGGGTGCTGATCGACAAGATCGGCCCGGACGACAGTCCCGCCGACGCGAATTACGTGCTGAAGGAAGAGATTCCCATCGTGATCTTAGACAGCCTGGACAAGTACTGGGCTGCTGAGTCACGGACTAGAATGCCTCTTTCGGGAATACGGGTACCAGTGGAAGGGGATACCGTCGCGGAAGCCAAACAAGCCTTGGCCGCAGACCTGGGCGCCCAGCTACGCCTGTTATTGCTGCTTTCCAGTTCTCACAAGGGGAAGATCGCGCCGGCCCTCTTGGAGAACCTGAAATACCTTTCATCTTGCATGGAGGCTGGCCCCGGTCCTTCATAACCGGGTTCGGGGTGATGAAAGTTACTACCCCGAAGCCGCTGCCAGCCGCTCTCGCACGGCTTCCGCAACCCCGTCCAGCGGCACGCTACCGGCTTCGGACTCCGTTCGCCCCTTGATCTCCACCACGCCCGCCTTCAGGTTCCGCGGGCTGACCACCAAGCGCACCGGCAGGCCGAGCAAGTCGGCGTCGTTGAACTTAACTCCCGCCGCCGCATCCTCCCGGTCGTCGTACAGCACCTCTATCCCCGCGTCTTGGAGCTCTTGGTACAGCTTGTCAGCGGCCTCGGCGACTTCCTCAGTCGCGATGTTCAGGCCGACCAGGTGCGCCTGATAAGGGGCAATCGGGGCCGGGAAGACGATTCCGTTATCGTCGTTGTTCTGCTCCACCGCCGCCGCCAGCAGCCGTCCCACGCCGATGCCGTAGCAACCCATGATGATGGGGTGCTGCTGCCCTTCGGCGTCCAGGAAGTCCGCGCCCAGCGCCTCGCTGAAGAATGTGCCCAGCTTGAATATATGGCCTACTTCGATGCCTTTAGTGGATTCCAGCATGTGCCCGCAGCGGGGGCAGAGTTGTCCCGGCTGGGCCAAGGCGATGTCCGTGATCAGGTCGGCCTGGAAGTCCCGGGGGTAGTTGGCCCCTTTGAAGTGGGTATCCGGTTTATTGGCGCCCACCACGAAATTGCTGCCGCTGGTGATGGACACATCGGCGACTCGTTTTATGTTTGTCAGTCCGATGGCCGATGCGGACCCCGCAACCAGTCCCGCCGCTTTGACTTCATCGTCTTCCGCCAGCCGCAGGTCGTGGGACTTGAGGGCGTTCCTCAACTTAACTTCGTTCACGTCCAAGTCGCCCCGAATGGTGACGAACACAGGCTCTCCGTCGGACATGTAGAAAACGGCTTTCAATGTTCTCGATTCAGGAACATCCAGAAACTCGGCCAATCCGGCGATGGTTTTGATGCCGGGCGTGCTCACCTCTTCCAGCGCCTGTTCCGGTTCGGCCTCGACCTCCGGATATCTAGACTCGGCCTTTTCAGCGTTGGCGGTGTAGTTACAGGAAGCGCAAGTGATCACCGTGTCTTCGCCGGTCTCGGTGGCCAGCAGGAACTCGTGGGAGTCTTTGCCGCCGATGGCCCCGCTGTCGGCTTCAGCCATCAACACAGGCAGGCCGCAGCGCCGAAAGATGTTGCGGTAGGCCTGGGCCATGGCCTGATAACTTTCGTCCAGGCTGGCTTCGTCGGCATTGAAGCTGTAGGCATCCTTCATGTCGAATTCCCGTACTCTGACCAGCCCGGCCCTGGGGCGTGGTTCGTCACGGAACTTGGTCTGGATCTGGTACAGGATCAAAGGCAGGTCGCGGTAGCTCTGGACGTTGGCCTTGACCAAGTTTGTGATTACCTCTTCGTGGGTCGGCGCAAGCACCATGGGCCGCCCGCGCCGGTCCTCCAGGGAGAACAGACTGTCGCCGAACGCCTCGCGCCGCCCCGTCTGCTCCCAGAGTTCCTGGGGTTGCAGCGCCGGCATCATCAGCTCCTGCCCGCCGGCGGCGTCCATCTCTTCCCGGATGATGTTTTCGATCTTACGCAGTGACCGCAAGGCCAACGGAAGATAGGAATAGACCCCAGAGGCAACCTGGTGGATCATCCCGGCCCGGAGCAGCAGCCGATGGCTGGCCGTTTCGGCGTCGGGAGGGTCGGACCGTAATGTCTTCGAGACCATCCGGGAGAATCTCATATCTGGGCAGGGCCCCCTTGGGAATTGATAAAAATGGATTGTCCCGGGTTACCGGGACAATCCATTATAGCGGCTGTGTTGGGACATATGGAGGCGGACCGCCTCCGAAATACGGCCGCAGGGCCGATGATGTATTGGCGCCTACCGGGTTAGTCGGCGGGCACCGGCGTGTTCTCTACTTCTTCCATCAGGGCGGTCAGCATCTCGGCTTCCGGCACTACCCGTACTTTCTGGCCTTTGCGGAATATCACCGCGCGGCCCGCGCCCGCGGCTATGCCGACATCGGCGTCCTTGGCCTCGCCGGGGCCGTTGACCTCGCACCCCATGACTGCGACGGTGATCTCTTTGTTGCCCTTCTTGAGCAGGGCGTCTACGTCATTGGCCAGCTTTATGACGTCCACGTCGGCCCGGCCGCAACTGGGGCAAGCCACCAAGATCGCGCCCTTCTTGCGCATGTTGAGGGACTTCAATATCTCGAAGCCGGCCGCAACCTCTTCGGTGGAGTCGCCGCTCAGCGAGACCCGGATAGTGTCGCCGATGCCGTTATAAAGCAATACGCCCAGCCCCACCGATGTGCGTATGGAACCGGCCATCGGAGTTCCGGCCTCAGTGATGCCCAGATGCAAGGGATAGGGCATCATGCCGGCCAAACGCGTGTAGGCTTCCACGGTCGTGGGAACGTCGAACGCCTTCATCGATATCTTGATCTGGTCGAAGTCCTGTTCTTCCAGCAGGCTGATCTCCCAAAGCGCGGTCGCCACCATGTGGTCGACCACACTGTAGTCGCCTTCCTGGGCCTGACCGGCCTTGGGCAGCCTGTTAACCAGGTCCATATGCCGGGAGAAACCCCTGGTGCGGCCGATGCCGCCCACCGGGGGCAGGCTGCCAAAGTTCACGCCGATGCGAATGGGCACGTTGCGGGCTTTGGCGGCGCGGACCACCTCGCGCACTTGGTCTTCGTTGCGTAGGTTGCCGGGGTTCAGGCGAAGACAGTCGATGCCGCCTTCGAGACAGGTAAGCGCTAGTTTGTAGTGGAAGTGGATGTCCGCGATGAGGGGTATGTGAATCTGCTTCTTGATCTCGGCCATGGCCTTTGCCGCTTCGGCGTCGGGCACAGCACTGCGGATCACTTCACAGCCTGCCTCTTCCAATTCGTGGATCTGCTTGACCGTGGCCTTGACGTCCCGGGTATCGGTCTTGGTCATGGATTGGACCGTGACGTCCGCTCCGCCGCCTATCTTAACGCCGCCCACATACACCGGCTTAGTTACTCGACGCTTATTCATTTCGCTCTTTCCTCAACGATCAGATCAAAGAGGCAATATTTCTGTAATATCATGCCTAAACAGGCATACCTCGCAAGCCAATGCTAAGGCAGGCTAATAGTACACGACTGCGGTAAAAGGTGCCAGAGTGCGGGACGCCCGATAGGCGCAGGACCAGAAAGATTAACTCGGAAGCTAACCCAGGAAGTTGCGGCCGTCGATCAGGCGGCCAATGTCGTTTATGCTCACCAATACGATGCCGCCCATCAACAATGCAAAACCGATCAAGTGGACCATGCCTTCCCGGTGGGCGGGTATCTTCTTCCCCCGGCGCGCCCATTCCAGCACCACGAAGAATATCCGTCCGCCGTCCAGCATTGGGATCGGCAGGACGTTCAAGATGGCCAGGTTGATGCTGAGCAGGATGCCCACTCCCAACCAACCGATCCAACCATTTTCTCGAGTGATCTCTCCCGTGACCTGAGCTATGCCGATGGGACCGGAGAACTCCGGAGAAGAACCCTCCCCGAAAGCCCCACCCAGGGCCTGTTTGACCAGCACCAACATCTCCCAAGTGTTGACGAAGCTGTTGGGGATCGCCTCCCAAATGGGTTGGGACCGTTTGACTATAGTAACGTCGTCCAGGCGCGGAAATACGCCCACAAGCCACCTGGCCGACTCGGTATCGAACCGGGGCCGGAGGTGCAGCAGCAGTTCTTGGCCGTCGCGTTCGACCAGCATCGACATCTGGGAACCACCGTTCAGATTGATCTCACGGGTGAATTCCAACCGGTTCTCGATGTCCTTGCCGTTGGCCTGAAGGACGACATCTTCAGCCTGCACCTGCGCCTCGGATGCCGCCGTGTTCTCCCCTACCTCCTGAATGACCAGCCGCCCAACAGCAACGTCCTGGGGAATCATCAGCAGCACGGTGAAGGTCAGCAGCGGCAGGATGGCGTTCATCAGCGGCCCGGCGATCAGGACCAAGAACCGTGTGCCGGTCCCCTTGCCTGCCAGGCTGCGGGGCACGTTGGGGTTGGCTTCCCCGGCCAGCCTCACGAACCCGCCGATGGGCGCCCAGTTGACGGAATACAGCATATCGGCCAAGACTAGTGACCCGTCGCCGACAGAGCGAATCTTGCCCTCGTGCTTCAGGAGGTCCTCTTCGCCAGGATGATCTTCGTCCGGCTCATCCCCCTCTTCACGCTTGGCCACCTTGTTGCTCAGCTCGATGACTCGGGCCACCAGGTTACCCTGGTCGTTCTCGGCGGAGCTAACCTTGATCTTAATACCCCGGCCCAAGTCTTCAGGACCGGACAGACCGACATACCGGGTGGCGCCGTCCACCAGAACGGCGGTGTTTCCGGTGTAGACACCGAAGGCGCGCGGCGGGAAGCCAACGCCGAATTCCAGCACTTTTACGCCCATGGCGCGGGCGGTGGCGTAATGGCCAAACTCGTGGATGACCACCAATATCAGGAGCAGTGGCACCAAGGAGCCAACAGCTATGAGAACAGATTCCATGCTTAGTTGATTCGCTTCTTCATCGTTCTTAAATAATGGACAATGCTGTAGTTAATACGGCCAAAAGCTTCTGAAGGATTCCTAACGGCTGGTTAATTCGATCGCCCGTTCCGTGGCCCAACGGTCCGCTTCCAGGAAGTCCTCCACGTTATCCCCGGGCTGGGAATCGTGCTCAGTCAGCACCTGGTCAATCACCTTGTGTATTTCAGTGAAGCCGATCTTGGAATCCAAAAACGCCTGTACCGCCACCTCGTCGGCTGCACTTAGCGCCGCCGGGTAGGTCCCTCCCTTCTTCCCCGCCGAGACGGCGAGTTCGAAACATGGGAACCGGCCAGGTTCCATCGGGTCGAAGGTCAGGGTTTGAGATATCGATGTGTCCAGCCTCGGGATCATGGCGTTGGGCAGGCGTTTCGGGTAAAACAGGGCGTACTGGATGGGCAAACGCATGTCCGGCGGCCCCATCTGGGCCTTCACCGAGCCGTCTCCGAATTCAACCATGGAATGGATGGTGCTCTGTGGGTGGACAACCACTTCGATCCTTTCCCAGGGCACGCTGAATAGCCAATGCATTTCGATCACTTCAAACGCCTTATTCATCAGCGTAGCAGAGTCAATCGTTATCTTCTTGCCCATCTTCCAGGTTGGATGCTGGAGCGCCCGTTCCGGCGTGACGTCTTCCATCTCCTCCAGGGGCGTGGTGCGGAAGGGTCCGCCCGATGCGGTAATCATCAGCCTGAATATCTCGTTATCCTCACCCCGCAGGCACTGCCAGATGGCGCTGGGCTCGCTATCCACCGGAAGGACCACGCCACCGTAGCGCGACTCGTACTCCTTGATCAGACCGCCGGCCATGACGATAGGCTCCTTGTTGGAGAGGGCTACCGACTTGCCGGCCTTGAGTGCGTTCAACGTCGGCACCAGGCCCACGCTCCCCATCAACGCCACCATCACCAGGTCCACGTTATCCAGGCACACCATATCTTCCATGGAGGTGAATTCCATGCCCAAAAAGGCTTTCTCTGGGGGTTTGATGCAGCAGACGTGCTTGGGGCTGAACTCTTTTACCTGCTCTTTCAGCAGCTCTATGTTGTTGCCCGCAGCCAAACCGACGACCTCAAATTCGTCAGGAAACGCACGGACGATATCCAGGGTTTGGCACCCGATGGACCCGGTGGAGCCGAGTACGACAATCCTTTTCATGTTCTGTCAGCTCACTTATGGAGACTGTTGGTTTGCCGTTAAGGGACAAACACGTTAACGACCAGATAATAGACGGCAGGCAGAGTCAACAAAATGCTATCCAAACGGTCCAATAGCCCACCGTGCCCCGGAATTATACTACCAGCGTCCTTCATGTCGGCGATTCGCTTCAGCTTGGACTCTATGAGGTCTCCCCACTGGCCAACCACGCCCACTACGCCCCCGATCACCGCCTGCTGCCATGCCGGGATCCCCAGGTCGAGCACCAGGCCAAGCACCAGTGCGGCGGCCACGGCTGAGACGAAGCCACCCAGGCTCCCTTCCCAGGTCTTGTTGGGGCTGATGCTTGGGGCCATGGGCCGCCTTCCTACCGTGCGCCCCACCAGGTAGGCCCCGGTGTCCATGGCAAAGGTAACCAGCAAGGCGAATAGGAGCCAACTACGCCCCAGGTCTGCCGTCCCTTCGACCTCAGCCCCGGAGCCGGTGATCTCTCGGAGCATCAGTGCGTGAGCCAAGAGAAATCCCACGTAGATGGGACCTAGAATCAGATACGCAAAGCCGATGGGAAAATTATTTTTCCCTGCAGATTCGTCGCCTCGGTAGAACGCGATGAACCAGAGCATCGCTGCGAACGAACCGGTGGCCAAAACGCCACCGGATATGATTAGAAAATTATCGCGTCCGGAGGCGGCTTGGGCCCCGGAAAGCATCGCCAGCACCCAGGCGGCGCCCAGCGCGATGGGCAAAGGTCCAACGCCTGGAGGTGTCATCCGGTAGAGTTCCCAGATCGCGGCCAAACCGGCCGCGACGACTAACACGGTCAGCCACGGGGCTCCCAGCCAGATGGCGCCCACCAAGATGGGGACCGCAACCAACGCCGTAAGCGACCGTTGGAGCAAGAACTCTTTCCTGTTCCTACTCTTGAGGAGTCTGGAGAGGGGTTGAGGAATCTGGGGATTGGTCTTCGGGGTTGAGGGCGCCGTAGCGGCGGCGGCGATTGCCGAAGTTCTCCAATATCTCCGTGAGCTCAGCAGCGTCCAAGTCAGGCCACAGGGTGGGCGTGTGGTGCATCTCGCTGTAGGCCGACTGCCACAAGAGGAAGTTGCTGATGCGCTGTTCCCCGCCGGTCCGAATGATCAGGTCAGGGTCTGGGCTTTGGGCAGTAAACAGATAGCGGCTAAACAGGTCTTCATCGATCGATTCCGGATCGACCCCGTCTTTGACGATCCGCCGCACCGCTTCCAATATCTCGGCGCGGCCCCCGTAGTCGATGGCCACGTTCAGGGTGATACCGGTGTTCTTGCTGGTGAGCCGTTGGGATTCGGCCATCCCGTCTAGGAGGGCCCGGCTCAGGTTCTCGGTTTTGCCCACGTGAATGATCCGCACGTTTTTCTCGTGGAGCAATTTAGTCTGGCTGGCGATGGCTTCTGAGAATACGTCCATGATGCCGTCAACCTCGTCTTGAGGACGGTTCCAGTTCTCGGTTGAGAAGGCATAGAGGGTGACAAACTTCACGCCCAACGGCCCCAAGGTTTCTAAAATACCTTGGATACAATGCACGCCGAACTCATGACCGGCGATGCGCGGGAGGCCTTGCTTCTGCGCCCACCGACCGTTGCCGTCCATTATAAAAGCTACATGGACCGGTATGTTGGCGCCGTCTCCGGCCGGCGGCTGAGGAGTGGTCGACTCAACCTGCACAGTGTTAGACCTGCAGGATCTCCGCCTCTTTGGCGGAACCGGTCTCGTCTATCTGCTTGGTATGACCATCGGTAGTTTTCTGCAGTTGGTCTTGGGCGCGGCGGCCGTCGTCCTGGGAGATCGACTTTGCTTTCTCCAGCTTCCGCAACGATTCCAAACCGTCGCGGCGTACATTTCTGACAGACACCTTGCCGTCTTCCATCTTTCCCTTGAGGAGTTTGACCATCTCCTGACGGCGTTCCGCGGTTAACTGGGGAATGGGCACCGTGATGGTGGACCCATCATTGGACGGATTGAACCCCATTTCCGAGGTCATCAGGCTCTTTTCGATCTCCCGGAGCGCTTTGGTGTCCCAGGGCTGAATCATGATGGCCCGGGCATCAGGGGTGGAGATGGATGCGATCTGCTTCAGGGGAGTCATTGACCCGTAGTAGTCGACTTCGATATTCTCCACCAGCGCGGGGGTTGCCCGGCCGGTACGGAGTTGGGTCAGGTCACGCTTGAAAGCGTCCACGGCACGGTCCATCTTGACGGAGACCTCAGACAGCACAACTTCGGGGGTCAAGTCTTTTGAAGTCATAATCAATCCCTCGCTGTAATTAGTGTACCCACGGTCTGTCCAGTGAGGATATTGCCTATTGTACCCGGTTCAAAAATATTGAATACCACTATGGGCAGTTGATTGTCCATGCAAAGTGAAAGCGCCGTCGAGTCCATCACGTCCAGCCGCATGTTCAAGGCGTCCATGTAATCCAGATTGCCGAACCTGACGGCGTCTGAATTCTCGTTGGGATCGGAGTCGTACACGCCATCGACGTTGTTCTTAGCCATGAGGAGCACATCGGCGTTGATCTCCAGGGCTCGTAACGCGGACGCAGTGTCAGTCGTCATGTAGGGGTTGCCGGTGCCTGCGGCAAAGAGCACGACCCGGCCTTTTTCCAGATGGCGGATGGCCCGGCGGCGGATGTAGGGTTCGGCCACGGCCTGCATCTGTAGGGCGCTCTGAGTACGAACATCCACGCCTAGGTGTTCCAGACCGTCTTGAAGAGCCAGAGCGTTGATGATGGTGGCCAGCATACCTGCGTAGTCGGCGGTCGCCCGGTCCATCCCCCTGGATTCGGCCGCTTCCCCTCTCCAGATGTTGCCTCCTCCCATGACAACGGCAATCTCCACGCCTAACGCGGCTGCTTCGCCGATCTGCTCTGAGAGGTAATTTACTGCTACGGGGTCAATACCAAACTGAGTCTCTCCCTTTAGAGACTCACCGCTGATCTTCAGCATGACGCGTCGGTATCTCGGTTCAGCCATACCCTTTCGATTAACTATTCGCCGACAGCTAGTCGGCTGAATCGGACCACTCGGATATTCTCTCCAACCTTACCTGCCAACTCCTTGACCATATCACCAACGGACGAGGAACTGTTCTTGATGAACGGTTGCAGCAGCAGCGCGATCTGGGCCGGAGGACGGTCGTCCCCGTCTTCGATATCGTCTGCGCTGACGTAGACCGGGCCCATCGCCGCGACCTGCATGGCGATGTCGTGGGCCAGTTTGAGGAATTCTTCTGTCCGGGCGACAAAGTCGGTCTCGCAACCAAGTTCAACCATGGCACCGACTCGCCCACCGGTGTGTAAGTAGGTCTCGATGACGCCTTCATGCGTTTCGCGGCCCACGCGTTTGCCCGCGCTGGCCACTCCCTTCTCACGAAGCGCCACAACGGCTTTTTCCAAGTCGCCGTCAGATTTTTCCAGGGCTTCTTTGCAATCCATGATTCCGGCGCCCGTTTGGTCGCGCAGGGTCCGGACTAATTGAACATCGACCGCCAATTGCTTGCTCCTAATAGCCGGCCAAGGGTTGGCCGTGGATTGAGAACTCCGGAAGCTTACTCTCCCGACTGTTCCTCGCTACTTTCCTCTGTTGCCGCTTCAGCCTCAGGTTCGGGGGCCGGTTCAGGCTCAGGTTCGACAGAAGCTTCAGGCTCCACCACTTCCGCAACCGGTTCTGAGGCAGGTGCTTCGGCCACAGGCGCGGCTGCTACAGCATCCGGCTCCTCAACTTCCGGCTCCGCCACCGGGGTAATGGCCGCGGCCGTCACGGGCGCCACCTCGGCGACAGTGGCGGTGTCCAGACCTTCCATCTCAGGAAGACCCTCTTCTTCTTCGTCGGGCGACACATATGCGGTCAGGAACTGGGACTCATCCACTTCCGCCATCTCTTCGATCTGGGCCTGCAACATGGCTTCGCGTTGCGCGAGGCCTTCCAACACGGCGGTGGCCATTCGGTTTGTGATCAACCGGATGGAACGAACGGCGTCGTCGTTGCCGGGGATTATGTGATCCACAAGGTTGGGATCACAATCCGAATCTACGATGGCGAAGATATCAACGCCCATGCGGCGGGCTTCGGCGATGCAGATATCTTCACGGCCGATGTCGATGACGAAGATGGCTTTGGGCACTTCAGTCATGTCTCGAACGCCGGTGAAATACTTCTCCAAGCGGTTCAGTGTGTCGCGGAGCTTGACTCCCTCTTTCTTGGGCAGGACTCTGAAATAGCCTTGGTCCCGCTTCTGTTGGAGCTCCAACATGTAGCTGATGCGGGTCCGGATCGTCTGGAAGTTGGTCATGGTGCCGCCCAGCCAGCGCTGGTTGACGTACAACATTCCGCAACGTTCAGCTTCGCTTTGAATCACTTCTTGGGCTTGGCGCTTGGTCCCAACAAACAGGACCTTTCCGCCTTGGGCCACCAGGTCCACCATCTCTTGGTAGACGTTGTTAATCATGCCCAAGGTCTGTTGCAGGTCGATGATATGGATGCCGTTTCTCTGAGTGAAGATGAATCTCTTCATCTTGGGGTTCCACCGCCGGGTCTGATGCCCGAAGTGGACTCCCGCCTCAAGAAGGGCCTTCATGGTCAGGTGTTCCCGAACTGGGGGCGGGGGCGGGGCTGGAGGCGCCGCAGGAACGGGTTCCGTAGCAACGGCTGCGGCCGGGGCTGGGGGCGCCGCAGGAACGGGTTCCGTAGCAACGGCTGCGGCCGGGGCTGGGGGCGCCGCAGGAACGGGTTCCGTAGCAACGGCTGCGGCCGGGGCTGGGGGCGCCTGGAGTACTTCCGCCGTAGGTTCTTCCGCTTTCGGTTCTTCCGAGAGGCCTTGGGATTCTACCATTCTAAATGCCAATCCTTTTTGCCGGCCGATCTGACCGGCTACGTCCGAGAGTCCGCCGCATGGGGACGGCGGGACACGCAAAATCTCTGCCGGAAAAATCCATTGTTCGACGCCTGGGCCGAAGCTGAAATCAGGCAGATTGATGCTGGTGGAAGTATAACATAGCGGTATCTGACGGGCAATGGAACCAGGCTCGGTCCGCCCTTTAGAAAAACACCCGGTAGACCACGTTCAGCCCAACGGCCCCGACAACACCGGCCGCTAGGTCGTCCGCCATGATGCCCAGCCCGCCGGGCAACGCTTCGAACTTGCGTATCGGCCAGGGCTTAACGATATCCAGCACCCGGAAGACCACGAAGGCCGCGGCCAGCCAAGGCAGGGTCTTGGGCAGGAACAGACAGGTGATCCACATGCCGGCAAACTCGTCCCAGACCGCTCGCTTGGGGTCGTGATCGGACTCGGTTATAAGCGTTTGGCAGGCCCAGATTCCCGACAAGAACCCCAGTCCGCAGAGCAGGAAGAACCCGGTGGAGTCTTCATCGAGTGACGAGAAGCCGTAAAGCAGCACCGCCGCGAGACTGGCCCAAGTAGCCGGGGCGATGGGAATCAGGCCGATGCCCATTCCAGTGCCCATAGACCAACCGGCGCGGCTAAGCACCGTGGCCATCAGCCGTACCCCAGCCGGTGCAAGTCATCCTCGCTCATGCCCAGATAATGGCCTATCTCATGCCACAGGGTCACCTTGATCTCGTGTTCGGCCTCGGTTTTGGTGGAACAACTGCGCAAGATTGGCTGGCGGTAGATCGCTATCCGGTCGGGCAACATGGGGTCTCCGCCCTCGCGTTCGGTCATGGGAACGCCTAGGTAAAGACCAAAAAGAGTGCCCTCCCCGCTTATCACGTCTTCGGGTCCCGGCCATTCTTCGACTACCACGTCGATGTTGTCCAGCGCCTGGATCACGTGGGGAGGCATCTCCCGGTACGCCTGGCGGACCAGTCTCACGAACTCCCGGTTGGTCATATTGATCAACTGGACAGGCCTACCTGTTCTCTGATCTTTTTGAGAATGTCTATGTTGCGCTGGTCCGGCCCTTTACCCTCAAAGCCCGGCACTTCCAGGAAGAACGGCACTTCGGCAAAAGCAGGGTCGCCCATGATAGCGGCGAAACCTTCTTCGCCGATGAACCCGTCGCCGATGTTGTCGTGCCGGTCTACCCCTGAGCCGCAGACACGTTTGGAGTCGTTGGCGTGGACCGCCGCCACGTTGGCGCTGCCCGGGCCTGCATCTAATTCGTCCAACATCGCTTTGATACCTTGGGGATTGGTCAGGTCGTATCCGGCGGCGAAAGCGTGCTGGGTGTCCAGGCAGATCTTCAACCGTGGGCTGTCCACCGCTTTCAGTATGCCGCCCAGCTCATCGAACTTGGCCCCGATGTGCTGGCCCATGCCGGCCATGTTCTCCACCGCCAGGCATGGCCCGTCGGGCGAGGCGTCCAGGACTGTTTTGATGGCATCGACAGTCTGTGGCAGCACCGCTTCATACCCTCGGCCACCATGGCTGCCTGGATGAAAAATGACACCCGCCGCGCCGATGTCGGCCGCCAGGTTCATGTATTTGATCAGCAAGTCGATTCCCTTCTTTAGACTATCCTCGTTGGGAGTCACCAGGTTGATCAGATATATAGCGTGCAAGAACACCGGGCCGATACCCGCTTCGGCAAGGCCTTGCTTGAATGATTCGATCTGCTCGCCGGGCGCGGGTTTAAAAGCCCACGTTTGGGGTGAAGAACCGAAGATCTGAATGGCTTCACAGCCAATCTCCTTCGCTCTGCCCACCGCGTTGCTGATGCCACCGGCCGTGGAAACATGGGCCCCAATCTTCATTTCCTACCCCAGGAAAAACTCAGAATCTCGGTCCCTGTCAGCCACGAAAATGGGCCTGGCCGAGAGGGAACAGCGCAACCAATTATACGTTAGCCCCACATTGGCGGTATACGTTCCCAGGAATATAATTCGCGGGTATGAGAGCGCTTTATGTGAAACAAGCGGGCGACCCTCCGGTTTTGGAGATACGCGACGTGCTCATACCCGAGGCGGGTCCTCGCCAGGTCCTCGTCCACGTAACTGCCTGCGGCTTCTGCCACCACGACCGGTCGGTGATGGCCGGCCTGCTGCGTCGGGGCGTTGCGCCGGACGTTATCCTGGGCCACGAGATCTCCGGGGTGGTGGAAACGGCCGGCAGCGACGTCACAGGGCTGAAGACTGGGGACCGGGTAGTCAGCATCCTCACCGAGGCCTGTGGCAGATGCGATCGTTGCGACAATGGGCGCGAACACCGCTGCCGCGAGGGTCAGGGGATCGGCCACGGCCGCGACGGCGGGTTCGCCGAATATGTGGCCCTTTCCGAGTACAGCTTGGTCAAACTTCCTGAAGGATTGGACCCCGTCGGCGCGGCGCTACTGGCCTGCCCCATGGGGGTTGCTCTCCAAGCCGTGCGGGAGACGGCCCAAGTCGCTCCGGGAGAAACGGTGGTGGTGACGGGGGCTGGAGGCGGTCTGGGCGTTCATGCAGTGCAAGCAGCGGCCGCGTTGGGAGCACGGGTGCTGGCTGTCTCATCATCTCCGGAGAAGGAGAACGCACTCCGGGAACTAGGCGCCGCAGAAGTCTTGGAGATTAACGGCCTGGACTTCGCCGAGTTGGTCATGGCCATGACTGGCGACGAAGGCGCGGATGTAGTGATCGATACCGTGGGCTCAGCTCTGTTTCCCTCGACCCTCAGGAGCCTGGCGCAATACGGCAGACTGGTGTTGCTGGGAGAGGTCCTCGGGCAGCATATCAGCCTGAACCCCGCCGAGATCATCTTCCGTGACGCCAGACTCATAGGAGCATCGGGCGTGTCCAGGGCCACGGTGGAGCAGGCGGTTCTGATGGCGCTTGAAGGCAGACTGCGGACCGTGGTGGATTTGGAGATGCCCCTTGAGCAAGCGACGGATGCCTACCGCCTGGTGTCGGAACGGAGGCCCACTGGGCGAATAGTCCTGCTCCCCAACGGTTAAGTACCCGTTCGTCTTGCTAGCGGCCGATCAGGTGCATCAGCGACGAAACCGTAGCCGTCCGTCCCCGCCTGAAGAAACGGCCGATCTCGCCCCGGTCCCACATCACCAGATACTGGCTGGCGATGAAGATTGAGCTGTAGGTACCTGCTACAGCGCCGATAGCCAATACCAAAAGCAATTCCCGGATGCTGGTGCCGCCGATAAATATCATGGCCAGCAACACCACCAGGGTTGTGATGCTGGTGTTCAGCGACCGTCCCATACTTTCCATGATGCTGAGATTGACCGTGCTGGCCAGGTCCCGGTCGGGATGGCGGGAAACGTTCTCACGGATACGGTCAAATACGACTATAGTGTCGTTCACACTGTAACCGGCCACGATCAACAACCCCACTATGAACATTGAGTTCACTTCAAGGTTGATAACCCTTCCCAGAATCGAGAATACGCCAAGAATTATCAGCAAGTCGTGGGCCAGAGCCAGGAGGGCGCTAACCCCGTACCGGTGCGCTTTGGGCACGTGCCGGAAGGCGTACCAGACGAAAAACATGATGAATACCGAGGCTGCGGCCAGGGAGTAAAAGGCCGTCCTGACCGTTTCTTTGGCCACGATCGGGGAGACAGTGTCAAATTCCACCCGGTCCCGCTCCATCCCCAAGAACTTCTCTAGGTCGCGTTCAATGACCTCTCGTTCTGAAAGACCGTCACCGACCGCTTCTTCCAACACCTCGGTCCGGATGAAATAATTGGCGCCGCCGATGCGCTGGATGAGCGCTTCCGAGTGGCCGAGTTCGTCCAGCCGCTCGCGGATGTCGTCCTCATCCACCGGTTGTCTGAAGGAGACGTTCATCACCGAACCGCTGCTGAAATCGATGCCGGCTTTCAATCCCGAATCAAGGGTGATCCAGCCGGGCGACATGATTAGCGACACTAGGCCGGGCACGATGATCAGCGCCGAGAAAAGGAAGTACCAACCCCGTTTGCCTACGATGTCTTGCACTAGCGTCCTCCTCTCGGGGCCGGAGTTTGTATCCCTTGTTGGCTAGTGCGGTTCAATGACTCTGGTGTGAATAGCTCGATCCGCCCTCCCAGGCCGATCCAGGCCATCAACTGCAACAGATTACGGCTGACCACCACGGCGGTGAACATGCTGACGGCCACGCCGATGAACAGGCTGATCGCCACACCGGTCACCAGGCCGCCTCCCAGACGGTCGCCGAACCAGAGGAGCACCACGCAGGTGATCATCGTGGATATGTTGCTGTCCCGGATAGCGGGCCAGGCCCGGCTGAACCCAACCTCCATCGATGAGGCTAGGGTGCGTCCGATTCGAACCTCTTCTTTCATGCGCTCAAAGATCAGGATATTGGCATCTACCGCCATACCGATGGAAAGGATGAAACCGCCGATGTGCGCCAACTCCAGGGTGATGGGAATCATCTTGAATATCGCTAGCACGACGATGGCGTAGAACACTAGGGCGAAGGCCGCCACCACGCCGGCCATCCGGTAGTAGAGGATCATGAAAATAAAGACCAGGCCCAAGCCGACCAGGCCTGCGATGAGGCTGTTCTTCAATGACTCCGACCCCAACAAGGCGTCGACATCGCTCTCTTGGATCAGCCGGAGAGGCACATCGAGGCTACCCGCCTCGATCTGGATAGCAAGGGAGCGGGCTTCTTCTCTATTGAAGTTGCCGGTGATCTGGGTCCGGCCATCCCGTATCCATGCCCTAGCAACTGGGGCGAGCAACTCCCGGCCGTCCATGATTATCGCGATGCGTTTTGTGGCTTGGGCTTCGGTCGTGGATATACGGCGGGTCAGTTCTGAGAAGATGTCGGAACCGCGGCTATTGAACTGGATGTTCACCACCCACCCAATGCCAATTTGGTTCGCGGAGGCCTCGGCCCGGGACAGGTCGTCACCAGTGAGTCCCAGGTCTGCGTCAGAGAAGGTGGTGCAGGACTGGTTCTCGCAGGTCCGCTCTTTGAACTCCAGCCGGGCTGTTTGGCCGATGAGGGCTTTGGCGTCATCGATGCCGCTGATCACCTCAAATCGGTTCACCGCGCCGATCTGAGTGACTATTGCCGCGAACGCCTGGCCCTGGATCTGTGAACTGACAGTATTCGACCTGACCGTGAAGTTCATCGCATCGTCGAATTCGATATTGAAATCTTCGTACCCGGCCTCGGCCAATACCCTTGGAAGGTCCGTGAATATGTCAACTTCCACTTCCGGAGCTGGCGCCGCTGGATCTGGCTCGGCCAGCCCTATGGTGGTGACTGAGCCGCTGGCGCCCGGAAGTTGGACGATGATCCGGTCGTCGCCAAATATCTGAATGATCGGCTCTTCCGTCCCGAACCGGTTGACCCGGCCGGTGATATTCTTCAACACGCCTTGCATCTGTTCCAAGGTCGGCTCGGGTATGACGCTGGTTTGAAAGAGCGTGATATCGCCGTGGGCTTCAGCCAGAGCATCGTTCAGGCCGGTGCTTCTGGGGTCATCATCCGCTAGAATCTCGGTGCGGATCTGATAACGATTTGGGCCGATGGGAACAACCTGTAGCCCTTCGAGTTCGGAGTCGTCATCTCCGAACCGCAGTCCCCGCAACGTGGTGATCAGATCGTTGATCGATACGTCGTCAGCGAAGGTGACATCGAATCTTGTGCCCGTATCAGCCTGGTAGACCAGGTGGCCACCACCGCGGAGGTCCAGTCCCAACTTGAGGCCCAACGGCCCCGTTCCGTCCCGTTCGATCCGAGGGAAGCCGGGGATATCGATAGTGATGTCTTTGAATCCTAGGGCGGCGATGGCGATGCCCAGGATCAGGAGAATCGTGATGGATATACGTATACTGCGGGAGCGCATCGGCTAGTTCGACCCGCCGGTCTGGCTTTCCGGCGTAAGTTGTTCGGCCAGATATCTCAGTGCGTTGGCTGCCATTTCCAGGGCTTGCTCCTTGGTTTCAATCTCCCCCGCGGACCGGGCCTCTTCGACGCGTTCCAACACGGCGCCAATCTCTGGCCCCGCTTGAAGATTGAAGTGGGTCATCAGGTCATTTCCGGTGATGAGCCGGGTGGTCGTGGGGGAAACCGGCTCACTTGTGCCTATGTGGAGGATATGTCCGACCATTCTAGCATGATTGCGCCATTCCTCATGTACTACGTCGGGTCCTTTTGCCCCTAAATAATCGGCCAGGCTTAGATACAACGTATCGATGGCGACATCGCCCACGTCTCGAAAGTACCGGTGTATCGCGCGGTTGGTGGGCCAGTCGTCGCCGTCTTTCATGCCAGTGGGACGCAGGTGCTGCTCAACCATCTTGGCCACCATCTCGATCCCCTTGGAACTGACGCGGAGAAGGGTTAATCGCTGGACGGCGATCTCGGCGCCCTGTTCCGAGTGGCCGAAGAACCTGGTTCGTCCCGTTTCATCTTGGGACTTGGTCTGGGGTTTGGCGATGTCGTGGAACAAAGCAGCCAATTTCAGCAATGTGCCCCGTGTGTGGCCGTCAGTGGCGTGCTGGTCGAAATGGGCCTTGCTATCCGGTGTCCAAGGCACGCAGGAATAGATGGGCGAGTTCTGGTGCCCTTTCGTTATGAGTTCCGCCGCTTCGACGGTGTGCATCGTATGTCCCCAAACGTCCCAATAGTGCATATTTGGCTGATCGACACCTTTTGCGGCCTGAAGCTCCGGTATCACTTGTTCAAAGAGGCCAAAGTGGTCAAGCACCTCTATCTGTCCCTTGGCGCCGTCCAATGAAAGGATGTTCAAGAATTCCTCTCTGACTCGCTCGGGAGACACCTCGGCCAGCAGCCGCGCGTCGGCGGCGATCAGTTTTGATGTGCCTGGCTCAACCCTGAATCTCAACTGCCCCGCCAGACGGACCGCCCGCATCAAACGGCCGGGGTCGTCTTGGAAGACCGTGGGCCCCAGGGCGCGGATAGTCTTCGCAGCCAGGTCGGCCCGGCCCCCCAATGGATCGATCAACGAGTCCAAAGACGGCCAGTCCGCCAGCGGTACGGCCATCGCGTTCACGGAGAAATCCCGCCGCGCCAGGTCTTCGTCGATGGTCCCGGTGAACCCGTCCACGTCGATGTTCCACGGGCCTTCTTCGGTTTCGTTGCCGCCCGGCACCGCCACCCGCACTATCCCGTGAGCTTGGCCCAACGGGACAACCGTGCCACCGAATCTGCCGGCGATCTCCCGGGCGATGACATCTGGGTCTCCGGCCACTGCTATGTCGATGTCTCGGCCCGGCTTGGTGGAGAGCAGCCAGTCGCGCACGAACCCGCCTACCAGGTAGGCGTCGGTCTCCAGAGCAGCGCAGCAGGCGGCGAGTTTTTCAATCATGGGCTATACGGCAAAGAGCAAGCGGTGGATTGCAGTTGTCTCTACGGGAACGAAAAAACGGCCCGGCCCGCAGTTTAAGGTCACGGATGACGGAAAGCGCCAGGACTTAGTCCTCGCTACTCGTAGCGGAGACCTCAGCGGCTGCTGAATCAGCCGGTTCTTCGGCTTCATCATCTTCGTCTTCAAACTCGTCATCTTCTTCAGCGTGTTCAGAAATCTTCCACAGGCTCTCGTGATTGGCCAGATGGTCGATATACAAGATGCCGTTCAGGTGGTCTATCTCATGCTCCAGCGCCTGGGCCAGCAGGTCTTCGGCGTTGAGCCGGTATGTCTTTCCGTCCAGCCCCATGGCTTTGACCCTGACTTTCTCGGAGCGGTTGACCGTTCCCCGCCAGCCGGGAACGCTCAGACAACCTTCGATAACCTGGCGCTCACCCTCGGTTTTCATGATCTCAGGGTTGATCAGAACCATAGGTTCTTCCATGTCCGGAGTCTCTATCACCGCCACTTTCTGCAGGGAGCCTACCTGATTGGCGGCCAAACCCACGCCGCTCTGGTCGCGCATGGTCTCGACCATATTTTCGACCAGTTTCTTGAGTTGCGGAGTGATTTTGGCTATTTTAATCGCCTTCCTACGCAGGATTGGGTCAGGCAGGATTCGCATTTCCAAGATCGCCAATTTGAGCACCTCAGCGGTGTGAAGATCGCGGTTACAGCGGGCCGGCAAAACTCTGGCAAGCTGGTCCTGATCGCGGCGTCCCAATCACATCCTGTGGGGACGCTGACTATTATATTCAACGCCTCTCACGAGTGTAAAGAGGGCTACAGGACATGGACCGGGTCGATATCGACAGTACATCCCGGAGGAAATTCCATGCCCTCGATGAACCGCAGCAGCCTACGGCCTCGGAGGCTCAGATGCCAGCGGTAACGTCCCCTGATCCGTGAGGGTATCCCCGGCGCCGGACCGATAACCTCGATGTCAGTCAGTCCTTGGGCCTCGGCACGAAGCGTCAGCGTTCTTCCTGTGTCGGTGGCCAGCCGAAGCGCCTGGCTGTCGTTCGAATCTTGGAATACCAGATGCACCATTTCGTTGAACGGAGGATTGCCCAACTCTCTTCGGGAGTCAATCTCGTATTCGTACAGGGCCCGGTAGTCCTGGGATGCCGCTGCTTGGATGGCGTAGTGCTCGGGGTTGTAGGTCTGGACGATCACCTGCCCGGTGACCTCGCCCCGGCCCGCGCGCCCGGCCACCTGGCAAAGCAGGCCAAAAGCCCGCTCTCCGGCCCTGAAATCTGGGAGATATAGACCGATGTCCGCCAGCACCACTCCCACCAGAGTCACATTGGGTATGTCCAGTCCCTTGGCCACCATCTGGGTGCCCACCAGCACCTGGGTGTCGCCGCTGGTCAGGCGGGCCATGGTGTCTTCGGTGTCCTGGCCGGAACGCGTGGCGTCGGCGTCCAGCCGATCGACCGTTGTGCCGGGCAGCAGCTTCTTGACCTCTTCAACCACGCGCTGGGTACCCGCTCCCAGTTGGCGGATATGCGTCCTTTTGCAATCCGGACAGGTGGTTGGCATCCTGGTCTTGCGGTTACACCGGTGGCACAACAGGTTCGATTGGGTGGAATGGTAGGTCAGCGACACGGAACAACTGCGGCAGGTGACCACGTGGCCGCAGTCCCGGCATTGCACGATGGACGAGGCGCCGCGGCGGTTCAAGAAAAGGATCGCCTGATGACCGCCCGCGATGCAGTCCTTCAATCCCTGTGCCAATGCCCGGCTGAAGATACTCCTGTTGCCATCTCTCAGCTCCTGGCGCATATCGCAGACCTGGACCTGAGCTAGGCGTGAGACACGGTCCGGTCCGGCACTCACACGCTCCGGGAGCTCCAGGAGCGTATGCCAGCCCCGGGTGGCGGCGTAGTAAGTCTCCACGTCCGGAGTTGCGCTACCCATCAGGACCGGCGACCCTGTGAGACGGCCCAGTTGCAGGGCGGAGGCACGGGCGTGGTAGAGCGGATGGGTTTCGATCTGCTTGTAGGTCCATTCGTGCTCTTCATCGACAACGATAAGGCCGAGGTTAGCCAGGGGTGCGAACAGAGAACTGCGCGGGCCCACGACGACGTCGTACTTGCCCTCGCGGATCTCCCACCACTGGTCGAACTGCTGGCGGGCGGTCAGACGGCTGTGCATCACCGCCACGCGGCCTGGGAACCAGGCGTTGACCCGCTCCAGGGTCTGCGGGGTCAGGGATATCTCAGGGACCATGAATATGGCCTGGCCGCCCTGCTTAACCACCTGATCGATGGCCCTCAGGTACACCTCGGTCTTGCCGCTGCCGGTGACGCCATGCAGCAAAAAACTTCGCGGCTGAAGCTCCGGGTCGTTCAGCACCTCGGTTATCTTAGACAGCGCCTCGGTCTGTGGAGTGGTCAAAGTATGCCGTTGCCGGCCGGTGGCTTCCCTGGGCTTCCCGATGGCTACCGCGTCGGCCCGCACCCACTCCATGGCGACCAAGCCCTTGCTGAACAATGCCTGGCCCACGCCGTTGCCGAACTCCTTATTGGCCAGCGCGGTGGGGTAGGGAGCGCGCTGTTCCCGCACTGCGGCCAGGAGTCCTTTCTGCCGTGCCGGAAGCTTGGGGCCATCGCCTTCTGCGTCTGTAGGCTGGGGTGGCGGCAATAGGAATGCCTCGTACTTCGGGGCTACCCGGGGCCGGGGCATGGTTAGCTGTCGCTGGACCAACTTCTTGTCCAGAAGTCGGGTCAGTTCCCGGCTGCCGTTGCTACCCAGCAGTTTGGTGAATTCGGCTTCATCCAGCCCCGTTCTCTTCGCCGACAGCTCCGCCAGAGCCGCAGCGGATTCTAGTCTCAGGTCGTTGGCGGAGGATTCCGCGCCTAGAGTTGCCGTAATTCGAGAGTTGACGTGGTCGGCGAATCCGGGAGGGAACAGGGGGGCGAAAGCGGTGAACAACGAGCAGCGGTAATGGGAGCTGATCCAGCGGCCCAACTTTAGATGTTCGGGACCGATAAGCGGCGACGGCTCCACCGGCTGCAGGATATCTCTGGTCTCGGGGACGTTGGGCACGTCGACCAATTCGACGACCAGGCCTTGCAGCACCCGCCGCCCGAAAGGGACCCAGACAAGTTGACCGGGTTCCACTGTGAACCGGGGCGGAATCGAATAGGAGAAGGTCCGCGAGTGAGCCACCGCCGCATCCACTGCCACTTCCGCGTATCTCAAGCTAACCATATAAGCCCGTGATAAAAGCCCATCTGTGAGCGCCCATCCTGATATCTGATGGGGACATTCCTAAAATCAACACGGCCCGTCCTTCTGAGGAAGGACGGGCCGTGTTTCGTTCTGCTTATTCCTTTTCCGGTTCTTCTTCGGCCGGTGGGTCTTCAGGAGGTGGTTCCTCCGCCGCTTCTTCGGCAGGTTCTTCCGCCTCGTCCGAAGCCTCATCAACCGGAGCTTCTTCCATGTCGTCCGTGGACTGTTCTTCCAGATCGTCCACAGGGTCTTCGATTTCCAGCGTTTCAATCTCGGCTACGGCTTCGGTGATCTGTTCGGCCAGTACAGCCTCAGCTGCGGCGGCCTCTTCTTGGGCCTTCCTGCGCTGGACGGGGTTGAGTTCTTTGATCCTGGCGGCCCGGCCTTGCAGTCCGCGCAGGTAGTAGAGCTTGGCACGTCGCACCGAGCCGTATCTGGTCACTTCCAGGGACTCGACCAGGGGCGAATGAAGCGGAAATTGGCGCTCGATACCGATGCCGGCGGTGATGCGCCGCACGGTGAAGCTGGCTGCTGGTCCTTTGCCGTTCTTTAAACGGATCACAACTCCTTGGAAGACTTGGATCCGTTCTCGGTCGCCCTCCCTGATCCGGAAGTTCACCCTGACGGTATCGCCGGCGCCGAACTTGGGGATCCTGGGATTGGCTGGTTTCTTTAGTAACTGGGCGGCGTCCATTCTGTCTCACTAACTCGCGTTTTCAATACCGGGCTAGCTCAAGTGGACCAGGCCACAGGTCGCCGCCAGTGTATCTTTATGGATTGGGCTAAGGTCTGCCGGGAGGTCCGTGTGCGGTTGCCCGTGTTTGAATGGTGGGCGGTACTGGACTCGAACCAGTGACCTCTTGCGTGTCGAGCAAGTACTCTAACCAACTGAGCTAACCGCCCGCACGTCCAAAGTGTACCAAGGGGCGCTTTCACCAGTCAAGACAGCCCCTGCATCCGGCCGGCAACCGCGTGCTAGGATGAAACGACCTTGAATATCCAGACCACGCGCCTGCTGCTACGCCCCCTCAAGCTGTCCGACGCCCGGGACATCCAACGTCTGGCCGGTGACCGGGACGTGGCATCCACCACCCGTAACATCGAGCACCCATACGAAGACGGCATGGCCGAAAAGTGGATCAAGTCCTGCCAAGAGAGGTCCGATGCGGGCGAACTGGTCAGTTTCGCCATCACCCTTCACAGCAGCGGCACATTCTTGGGCGCCATCGAGTTGCATCCAGACACCGGTTCGCGCCAAGCCGAACTCGGGTACTGGGTCGGCAAACCATACTGGAACCAGGGATACGCCACCGAAGCAGTCAAGGCCGTGATACACCATGGGCTGATCGACCTGAATCTAGACCGGGTCTACGCCGCCCACTTCACTCGCAACCCAGCCTCGGGACGAGTCATGCAGAAAGCAGGCATGCTCCACGAAGGGTTCTTGAAGGGTCACACGGAGAAGTGGGGTCAACTAGAGGACTTGGAGCTTTACGGGGTCACCATGGAGCAGTTCGGAAGACGTGGTTCGACAGGCTCACCATGAGCGTATAAGGAGGGTTGGCGGCAAGCCCAACCGCTCATCTTGAGCCTGTCGAAAGAACGGCATCAGTCAAAGTTGTTCAATCCGCCTACCCCGCGTAATGCGGCATCACCTCGTTGGTGAATAGCTCTATGGACCGCATGGCCTGCTCGTGGCTCAGGTCTCCCCACTGGAACGCGCCCACGAAGTAATTGGCCCCGGTGGCCACGTACTCATCCATATACTTCCGGATGGTCTCGGGCGAACCGGCCACCGAACCGAACCCCGCGCCGCCGCCAGCAGGATTTGCCACCCGGCCTCTCAGGTTCAGCCTTCGTTCCTGTCGCTCCTCGTCTTCGAGCGTGGCCGCAAGATCCCGTCTATCTTCTTGGGGAATCTCCCTGGCAGGGATGGAAGCAGGGCGTGGGTTCATGCCTTCGCCTTGAAACTGAGTTAGGCCCCTCCTTTCGGCCTCCAATCTCCGGGGGGTTCCCAGGTTCCAACTGTAATGTTCCCAGGCTGGCTTAGCCTGCTCCATGGCCTCTTCATCGGTGTCGGCCAGCAAAAGATGGACCACCAGCCCGATCTTAGGCTCCGTCCCTTGGGCCGTCAGCGCGCCCACTCCCTGATGTTTCTCCCATTCTTGATGGTAGCGTTTGACGTTTGCCTCGAAGCTGTCCAGACCGCCGACGATGATGGTGTTCATACCGTCCATCGCCGCCGTCTCCACGTTGCGCATGTACCAGAAAGGCGGGGTGGGCTGCTGTAGTGGCCGAAGCCGCATGGGTAGTGCGTCGAAGTTATAGAACTCCCCTTGGTGGGTCAGCACATCATTTGACAGACCGTTTTGCACGGCAGCCAGAGTCTCGCGGTAGCGGGCGTAGTTGGTCTCGACATCCGAGTCCTGACCCCAGAAAAAAGCCTCAAAAACTCCGCCCCGGCCGACGCCGATCTCCAAGCGCCCTCCGCTGAGATGGTCCAGCATGCAGTATTCCTCAATGAGCTGGACGGGGTGGTGGAGTGGCAGCACGCAGATCCCCGGCCCGAACCGGATCTTGCTGGTCCGCTGGGAAACAGCCGCAAGAAAGACGTTCTGCGACGGGGCCAGACTGTGCACCGCCGGGGTGTGGTGCTCAGCCAGATGGTAGGCGTAATAACCGGCTAGATCCAAGACCTCAATCTGCTGCATGCGCAGCTCGTAAGTCTCCTGAAGTCCCATGTTGGGTACTGGTTCGATGTGATCGAACACTCCGAATTCTAGGGCCATCTACCGAATCTCCTAGGCTGTGAAAAACTCACTCACGTCGCAGTTTACTATCAACGTCAAACCTGGGGCGTCAGACCTGCCCCAGTTGGCTCGTTTGACGGTCTCTCCACCGCTTTCCCTCCCTGTAACGCGCGCCAACCGCCGGCCAGGAATACCAACGCAGCCAGCAGGCCTAGGGACGAGCCGATCACAAATACGTCTTTGAACGCTTTTATGAACGCCACTCCTTCGGCATCTGCGGTGATCGCCAAAGCCGCCAGGTGGTGGTCGCTGCGCCAGGCGAAGATTCCGCCGATCACCGCGACTGAAAGAACGCGGCCACAAGACTGGGCCAGGGAGAGAGCCGCCGAGGCCGTGCCGAACCGGTCTGAGGGTACGCTGCCCAACATCAGCGAGTAGGTCGCGGCCTGGAACAGCCCCAGTCCGGCGCCGACTATACCGACTCTCAACGCCACCTGTCCTAGACTCGAACCGGTGTCCAAGTAACCCAGGTAGAGCAGCCCGGCCGCCATGACCAACAACCCGCCGAACCCCACCGGCAGATAGCTGAACCGGTCGCAGAGCCAGCCCCCGGCGCCGGAAGATACGGTATTAAAAATGGCCAAGGTTGCCAGCATCAACCCCAAGGTCAAGGCGCCCCCTCCCAGACTATCGGCCACATAGAACGGAAAGATGAACCAGATCACAAAGACACCCAGGTTGGCCAAGAACATACTCGAACTGGAGACGATGAAACCCGTCAGCCGGAGCAGATAGCCAGGCAATACCGGCCACTTGGCGGTCCGTTCGACCCGCCAGAATGCAACTAGAAATACCGGCGCCAATGGCAACAGTGTGAGGACCACAGGCGAGTCCCAGCCCAAGGAACGTCCCAACCTCAAGCCGATTATCAAGGAAAGCAGTCCGCCGACCAGGAAGACCGCCCCAGCGACATCGAAAGCCGGCCCGGACGATGAGCCGCTTCGGTTCCGTTCCAAGAACCAAACTCCCAGGATGATGGCGGCCACGGCGAACGGCGTCCGGCCCAGGAATATCCACTCCCAGCCGACCCAACCAACCAGCAATCCAGCGCCGATGGTCCCGGCCAGCATGCCCAGGGCCTGGCTGCCCACGGCGAATCCCATGCTCAAGCCGCGGCGGCTGCTGGGGAACACGCCGGCGGCGATGGCCGGCGATACGGCGAACAGGCACCCCGTACCCAGCGCTTGGAGGACCCGGAACCCCACCACGGTCTCCAGGTTGGGCGAGAAGCCTATCGCGAACATGGCGGCCAGGTATATCGCTGCGCCGAAGATGTACACCGGCCTCAATCCGAACCGGTCGGCAAAGCTGCCGGCCCCCATGACCAACGCCGCCTGGGTGGCCACGAAGGCTACGATCACCCATTGGATGCTCTGCAAGTCGGCGTTCAGGTCCTGGGTCATCGACGGCAAAGCCACGTTCACGGAGGTGTCGAGCGCGGCCAGAAACATGCCCAAGGTCGCGGCCACGGCCACCAGGACTCTACGCCCGGATATTGACTCGTTCCCCGAGGCTGTTATCGAGGGTTGTTCCGGCTCCAAGCTCATAGAAACCGCATTCTACCCTTTCCAGTTCGAAAGTCGATACGCCCAACCTTGGTTTCTGATTGCAAAGGCCTGCCGCTTGTGTTAAAAATCCAATGCTAATCAGCCTGAAATCTGGCGGGCAAAAAAGACCTGATTCGGCCGACAGATTCACCCCAGTCCGCCCTTAAATCGCCCAGGAGGTCGCCAAATGGTAGAAGATTCCGGAAGATTCGATGCCTTGCTTCAAGAGGACCGAACTTTTCCTCCTTCCGAGGCGTTCAAAACCCAGGCCAACATCTCCGACCCCGGCGTCTATGAAGAAGCCCTGCGCGACCCTGAAGCTTTCTGGGCCAAGTTCGCCGAGGAGTTGGACTGGTTCAAGAAATGGGACACGGTCCTGGAATGGGACCCGCCCCATGCCAAATGGTTCATCGGCGGCAAGCTCAACGTTTCCTACAACTGCCTGGACCGGCACCTGACCACCAGCCGCCGAAATAAGGCCGCCATCGTGTGGGAGGGTGAACCTGGAGACCGGCGGGTCTACACCTATTGGGACCTCTACAGGGAGGTCTGCCAGTTCGCCAACGGGCTCAAAAGCCTGGGGGTAAAGAAGGGCGACCGCGTCACCATCTACCTGCCCATGGTCCCTGAACTGCCCATCGCCATGCTGGCCTGCGCCCGCATCGGGGCCGCCCACAGCGTCGTGTTCGGCGGGTTCAGCGCCGAGTCCTTGCGCGATCGTCTCAACGACTCCGAGTCCAAGATCTTGATCACCGCCGACGGCGGCTTCCGGCGGGGCGGTGTGGTGCCATTGAAACAGAACTCCGACGATTCATTGGACCTAGAAGGCGGCGCGCCTAGTGTCGAAAAAGTGGTGGTGGTGCGAAGGACCGAGACCGCCGACGACAAGATGGTGGACGGCCGCGACATCTGGTGGCACGACCTGATGGAAGGACAACCCCTCACCTGCGAGCCGGAGCAGATGGATAGCGAAGACATGCTCTATCTGCTCTACACCAGCGGCACTACCGGCAAACCCAAGGGCATCGTCCACACTACCGCCGGATACCTGCTGGGCACCTACGCCACATTCAAATGGATCTTCGATATCAAAGAGAACGACACCTATTGGTGCACCGCCGACATCGGCTGGGTCACCGGCCATAGCTATATCGTCTACGGCCCACTGGCCAATGGGGCAACCTCGGTGATGTACGAGGGGTCGCCAGACTATCCCGACCGGGACCGGTTTTGGGCCATCGTCGCCAAATACGGCGTGACCATCCTCTACACCGCCCCCACGGCCATACGCACCTTCATGCGTTGGGGCGAAAGCTACCCCGAGAAACACGATATGTCGTCTCTACGCCTGCTGGGGTCGGTGGGCGAACCCATCAATCCGGAGGCCTGGATCTGGTACCACAAGAATATCGGCGGTGGCCGCTGTCCCGTGGTGGACACCTGGTGGCAGACCGAGACCGGCAGCATCTTGATCGCGCCACTGCCGGGAATAACGACGCTGAAGCCCGGTTCGGCCACCAAAGCATTCCCCGGCATCGAGGCTGAGATTTTAGACGAGCAGGGCAACCCGGTTGGTCCGGGAGGGGGCGGCTACCTGACCATCAAGAAACCGTGGCCGTCCATGCTCCGCACCATCTACGGAGACCATGACCGGTACATCGAGCAGTATTGGTCGCGTTATCCGGACATCTACTTCACCGCCGACGGCGCCAAGATAGACGAAGACGGAGATTTCTGGCTGCTGGGCCGCGTGGACGACGTGATCAATGTGTCCGGCCACCGCATCGGCACCATGGAGGTCGAAAGCGCCTTGGTGGATAACCCCAAGGTGGCCGAGGCAGCCTGCATCGGCAAAGCCCACGAGATCAAGGGCCAGGCGATCGTCGCCTTCGTCACTCTGAAAGACAGTGTCGAAATGTCCGACGATGTCATAGTTGAGTTGAAGGCCCACGTAGCGGGTAAGATTGGCGCGATGGCACGGCCCGACGATATAATATTCGCCGCGGAGTTACCAAAGACACGTAGCGGCAAGATCATGCGCCGCCTGCTGAGAGACGTGGCGGATGGCCGGGCGTTGGGCGATACCACGACCCTTGCCGACCCCGCGGTGGTAGACTCTCTTAAGGAACAATACGGCGACGAGGAATAGGATCTTCGGTCCGTTCTGGAACGGGACTACCAGGCGCCGTTAAACAGCCATGGCAAAAGGAAAATTGCTCCCACATGGAGGGTGGAGTCAATGGCGAGCTATAAGAAACATGAAGCCCAGGACTGGGCTTGGGAAACCCTTAAGGGACAGTGGACCACACTCATAACTCCCTTTACGCCCGATAACCGCGTCGACATAGATGGCGTCAAACGGAACGTCCGCCATGTCCGCAGCCTGGGCACCACCGGCGCCGGCTGCACTTGGAACATGGGTGAGTTCTGGGCGTTGTCCTACGATGAGCGTATCCAGGTGATGGACGCCGTCGCCGAAGCAGCCGAAGGCACTTGGCCCATCGGAGCCCATGTAACAAACACCAACGCCAATGAGATGATCTCTTTGGCCCAGCATGCTGAAGATAAGGGCTTCGACCTCCTGATCGTCGCGCCTCCATACATGGCCACCAAGACCGAGGACCAGGTGGTCGAATTCGTCCGGTTGCTGGCCGACAACACCAACCTGGCCATCATGTTCTACAACTCCCCCCAGTTCGGCATCATCATGAGCCCCTACGGGATGGGCCAGTTGTGCGCCATCCCCAACGTGGTCGGGATCAAAGAGGCCAGTTTCAACCAACAGATATCGATCGAAACGCACCTGTCTTTGGGGAGAGACCACGTCATCAGCACCCCCGATGAGTGGATCTACTTCAAGGGCCAGGAACTGGGCATCGAACAGCAGGTGATGTTCGCCAACACATCCGACTGGAGATTCGACGTTCCAGGCGCCAACAACTACGTCCAATGGGTCGACCGGGCCTGCAAGGGCGACCTGGACGAAACCTTCTACGACAACAAACTTCGCCGTCTGAAAGAACTGTCCGACACTTGGTGGACCAGGATTCAGACGAAGTACAACGGCGCATTGCCCGTCGCCATGGCCAAGCATTGGGGCGCATTGATGGGCATGTCTGCCGGTTCCGTACGGCCACCATTATTCGATCTAACGCCAGTGGAGAAGTCTGAATTGAGAAAAGATTTAGAACCCCTCAAGCCCAAACCCGAACCCAAGATTCCCGCTGTGCCGGCCCCGTCCCGTGGCGCATGGCTAGACGGTAACAATAACTTCGCTTCGGGCATGCTGCTCATGGTCAGCGTGCAGAACGTGGCGGAGGCGATGGAGGCCGAGCAGGGCGGCGCTGATATCGTCGACGTGAAGAACCTGCAGGAAGCCTTGGTCGGCTCCGGCCATCCGAACATCGTGAAGGCCGTCCGTGGCATGATGCCGGTCGAAAAACACGTCAGTGTAACCCTGGGCGTCGTGCCCAACCAGCCCGGCACCGTGGCAATGGCCGTTTACGCGGCAGCGATGATGGACGCCACCTCAGTCAAGGTCGGCTTCCAAGAGGCCCAGTACGACCAGGCTGTTCAAGTCCTCAAAGAGTCGCGCATGGCCCTCGAGGGCTTCAACACCAAGCTCGTTGGCTCCGTTTTCGCGGACAACGTCCTGTTCGAGAACGGCCTGGACCCCCTGTGTATGGTCCAACTTGCCCACGACGGAGAGTGCGACGGATTCCTGATCGACACTCTCACCAAAGACGGACGAAACATCTTCGACTTCATGCCGGAGGACGTCCTGAAGGGCATCGTCCTCAAGGGCAAAGAACTGGGCATGAGCACGGCGCTCTCAGGGCATCTGAAGCTCTCTGACCTGGACGAACTGGCCCGCATCAATCCCGACATCGTCGGCGTGCGAGGAGCGGTCTGCGGCAACGGAGAACGCGACCGGGCAGTGGCCTGGGAAGCGGTAGCTGAGTTCAAGCGGCAGGTGGACCTCCGCAAGAGCGGCGAAGTCGACGTCTTTGACGGCGAGGTAGTGCCGGTCAGCGGCTCAAACGGCTGGGTGGTCATCGATGGCCGGGGCAAGAGTTGCGCCGGGGTGATCGCCGCCCTGAGCAAGCAGGTGGAAACCGACAAAGAGTCCTTCGTGGAAGCCATCTTGGCCGACGCCTTGAACATCTACGACGTCACTCTCTGGGCTGAGCAAGCCGGGCATGAGGTCCTAACCAAGCGGACCGACCCCGACGGCACCACCCGGGTGCTCATCCGCCCGTAACCAGTCACATTCAAAAAGGAACCCGCGCAAAAACGTAGGGGCACGGCAATGCCGTGCCCCTACGTTTTGTCTGCTGAGTGTATAGACCGCGCCGCTTAGGCGGTCACACCATGAATACTGGGTCAGCGTCTGTGTTGATCCGGTCTTCGCTCTTTAGCCCGTCCCGCTGGAACTTGGTGAGTGCGAACATGCTGCGGTGGCTTCCACCGTCATAGTACTTCAGCGGTTTCGACAGTCGCCGGCCCAGCTCCGCGTCGATATCATCCTCAGACATTTGCGGGAAAGGCGTGTCCGAAACTATGGTGAACCCCCACAGGGTCTGGAATGCGGGTATGTGGATCTGGGCGGCCTTGGTGTGGCTGAATAGAGTGCTCAGCGTATTGAAGATGGTGGTGAAACACTCTTTGAAACTGAGCAGACCGGCCGGGCCGGACTGCGTGACCAACACCCCGCCTGGATTGAGGCGCGCCTTGGCGATGGCGTAGAACTCCTGCGTGTAGAGCAGGGCGGCCGTACCACCTTCCAGAGGGTCTACCAGGTCAAGGATGATCACGTCGTAAAAATCCGAAGTGTTTTCCAGGTAGCCGCGGGCATCTTCATGAGCCAAATTGGTGCGGGGGTCGTCGAAGCTGCCTTGGTGATGGTTGGGGAGGTACTCGCGGCAGAGCGCGACCACTTCTGCATCCAGATCGATCATCGTCGCGCGTTCCACTGAGCTGTGGGCCAAGACCTCGCGGAGGGTGCCGCCTTCGCCGCCGCCACCGATGAAAACCTGCTTGGGGTCTGGGTGGCAGAGCATGGCTGGATGCACCAGCGTTTCGTGGTAGATGTGCTCGTCCCGTTCCGTGGACTGGGTCTTGCCGTCCAAGACCAGGCTGCGGCCGAAAAGTTCCGAGTCCAAGACTTCGACCTTTTGGTAGGCCGTCTGGCCAGAGTAGTAGACATCCCGGACCTTTAGCATCATGGACAAATCAGGGTAGATACTCTCGATATACCAGTGTCCGGACATGTCCATCTTGAAGCGTGGGCCCAGCTAGAGTCCCACGGCCTCCTTGATCGCCAGGCCCCTTGCTATCTCTTTGATCTCCAGGTTACAGCACTCTAACGCCTCAGCCAGCTTGTTAGCGGCTTCTCTGGGCCGGAACGATGTCCCGCAGGAGAAGATGTCCGCCGCCGCGTAGCCGTATTCAGGCCAGGTGTGGATCGAGATATGAGACTCGGCAATCGCCAATATTCCGGTAACGCCTTGTGGTGAAAAGTGGTGGAATGATTCGCCGACGATGGTGGCGCCCACCTCTTGGGCCGTCTCTATCATCGTCTTGCGAATATAAGAGAGGTCGTTTAGCAGTTCGGAGTTACAGTCCTTCAGTTCTAACAAAAGATGAGAGCCTAGTACTTCCAATCACCTGTCCTCCTGTATGTATGGGTTGGATTGAGCGCAACAATGAAACATTCTATATGCCCAGTCCTGGCTAGGCAATACCCCACGGAAAATGGGCATCATCGCGATGGCCTAAACCCAGGCCTTTCGGCTGTTCTTCCGCATCGTCGCTACCTATGAGTCCGATCATGGAAACCGGCTCTCTTTTAACATAGCTCCGTGCTAGCGTTGAATCTAACCGGATAACTCTGAGTCAGTCTACAGTATGCCATTGCGCGGTAACGACGCAGGCGGAATCTCGGCCTCCAACGGCGGGATGATCCTCATCGTAGAAGACGATGACCGAATCTCGCGACTCGAGCGCTTTGTTCTGGAGCAGGTAGGTTATCGGGTTACCTGGGCTGGCACCGGTGAAGACGCTTTGGAGATCCTGCCCAAAGCGACTCCATCTTTGGTTCTTTTGGATGTCATGCTTCCTCAGATGGACGGGTTTACCACCTGTCAGAAGATCCGCGAGTCTTCCCAAGTGCCGATAATCATGGTGACCGCCATGGACCGCGATGTGGACAAGGTCCGCGGCCTGGAGATGGGAGCTGACGACTATATCACCAAGCCATTCTCGACCCACGAGTTGGCATCCAGGGTGAAGTCTGTCCTGCGGCGCATCGATGGCAGCCGCCCCACATTCTTGCGGTCCACCAAGCTTGACATGTCCTTTCTACACCCGCGAGACGAGGAGTTGGCCTATCCCACCCAGGCGCCATTATTGGAGACCGGAACTCCCTCAGATAGCCATCCGGGCAACGGACTGTCCGCCGCTCTCGTCGATCACCTGGTCCCAGACCCCGCCAACGGCAGTGACGATAATTACGAGGAGACCGTGCGTCTGGTCGTCAAGACCACCGGGGCCGTGAAAGAATTGGTCCGGTTCGTCGATGCTCTCCGGGGAGACCCCCAGATTCATCTGCTACGTTTGGTCTCCAACAAATTGAGAGACGGAATGGAAGTTTGGCTTCGATTACGCGCACCGAAGCCCCTGCGGTCCACCCTTCTGGCCATGGCCGGAGTCTCACGGGTAGAGGCAGAGGAATGCCCTGAATCCGGGCCTGAGACGGCGGTCTTAAAGATGTCGTTGGACTGACCGTTGACCTCCCATTTTATCGCAGGTAAAAACGGCTAGCAAAATACCGGCTTGAAGTTAGATCAGCATTGTCATAACTTGGAATTAGCCACCTGGCGGCATAGGCGAGATTACGCACGATCCTGGAGCCTGGAATCCCGCCCACACCTCCTGGTCCGGAAATGTGACGAACGTCACACTTTTCACCCGATGCAGGTCACAGTACCGAACGCGGGACCGACGCATAATCAGTCCAACGTTTAAACAAGTTGACCCGCCGCTGAGGGCGCCAACTAGGAGAGGAAGAAGATGCGTAACATGTTGAAGAAAACCCTGGGCAGAGGGGCCGAAGACCAAAAAGGGTTCACCCTGATAGAACTGCTAGTCGTTGTGGGCATCATCGTCGCCCTGGCCGCAGTCATCGTTCCCCTGGTTATCCAGTTCTCGGGCCGAGGCGATGAAGGCGCCGCCACCGCCGAATGGGATGCCATCCAGTCCGCGATCGACACCATGATGTCTGACGTGGGCATAACCGCATTGACGGGCTCGCCCACCACTTATCTCCACATCACCGATACTCTTGACTTGATTGGAGGCACCACCTTGTCCGCATATGTGCGCAACGCTTCCACCACCTACTGCTACAGGTGGGATGCCTCGGGCAGGATAACACTCCAGATAGTCGCCACCAACGCCAGCACCTGTCCATGATCCAATAGCTTAAATCGCAATAAACGGCTTGATTCGCCAGGGGCTGGGGTCGGGATGTGACTCAGTTAGTTCCTGGCGATTTCATCTTCGGCAAACCGTCCTGAGCAAGGCCTGCATCGACAGGAGTATCTCCGTGGACCGATTCCAAAAAATAATTCACCGATTAGGACGAACACGGGCCGCAAGATCGTTTGCAGCCCGTTTCCGGTCCGCTGTCTCCAACTCCCTGGGGATAACGCTGATGGAAACGGTTATTGCTTTAGCCATGTTTTCATCCGCCGGGACGGCGGTCCTCTTAGGTGTCAGCGCGGCCCACGTCTCGAGCGACCGCGTGAAAGCCAGCGCCGTGGCCGAGAACCTGGCCCGGAATCAGATGGAGTACGTAAATTCCCTGGCCTACGTTGCGCCTCCCGGCAGCTACGCCTCTGTCTCCGATGACATCGGCCTAAACATAAATATCCCCACCGGATTTGCCGTAAGCGCCGGCACACAAACCTATGTCGCCGACGACAGGTACACGGGTTCCATCGAAAAGGTGGTGGTGACAGTCACCAGAGACGGGCAAAGCATCCTCGTACTGGAGTCGCTGCGCTCCGGACCGTGACCCTAGACCGTGATCGATGAACAAAGTCCGTGACATACTCCGTTCCTCGAAGGGTTTTACCCTCATCGAATTGCTGGTCTCGGTCGGCATTTTGTCTGTGGTGGTGGCCATCTTTGGGACCGGCATGTTCCAGGTGCTATCCATCCAGAGGTTCTGGACCGACGATGTCAACGCGGTTAGAGAAGTTCGCCACGCCGGAAGTTGGTTCGCCGGCGACGCATTGAACGCCACGGACGTGTTTGACGACGGCGGCGTCACTCGTCTCACCTGCGCCCCGGACCCCTCGGTCGAACAGATCACACTGACCTGGACAGACACAGCAGGCGCCGCCCACAACGTGGTTTACAGCGTCATCGGCGACGAGCTCCAACGTGATTTGGACAGCAACGGAACTCCGCTGGTGATGGCCACTCGGGTGGTGGCAAATTCCATCAGTTTCACTCTGTGCGGGAACACACTGCGACTGAATATAGACGTCCTGGGAGACCGCAACACCACAGACAGCTTGGACCTGATCACCTACGTGAGGAAGCTCTCTTGATCAAGTCGGTCTTGGACAATATCTTGGGAAGGCTCAGACCTGTTGGTAGAGACCAACGCGGCGGCATCGCCATCTTAACCGCGTTGGGATTTCTGCTCTTTTCAGTGCCGCTGATCACCGGGTCGCTCAATCTGGCCCAAAACACCAGCATCGACGCCCGGGTGAAGACCGACATCACCCACCGTCAGTATTGCGGCCTGGGAGTCGAAGAATACCTCGATTACCTGGTGGCGGACGAAACGCGTTGGGCCACGTGGTTAACGGCCAACGTGGACCCCAACGACCCGTCTGGCGCCACGTCCACCGAAACCGTAGACCCCTGTGGTAGAAACATCACGATCACCGTTTCCCAGCAATCGGTCCTGCCGTCCGGCTCAATCACCGACCCAATTGGAAACCCCCTGGCGACCATCCCGCCCCTATCGGCCTACGGCAGCCGGGACTTCCAATCTTCCAAGGTTGTGTCGAACTCAAATCCCAACGCCGGAGATTCGGTCCCTTATACCCTCACTATAGTCAACAGGGATAGCATCCCGACCACCCTAACTCAGATCGAAGAAACCTTGCCTCCAGGATTCTCCTACGATTGCAACGGTCCGGCAGACATGTTGACACTGCCGGGGACCGCGCCGCAGGTCATCGTCCCGGACGACGGCCCATGCCCCGACCCCAGCGAGGTTGATATCGAATGGGATATGCCTCAGGGAACCTCCATCCCGGCGGGCGACATGGTCACATTGACGTTCACAGCCGTCACAAGCGTGACTCCCGGCACGTATTGCAATGAGTTCCAGGTGGGGCCCGGTGGGAACAAGACTAGAACCGGGAATACGGCCGCCGTGCAGATCGGCCTCATCCCTGGGCTGTGTCCCGGCGAGGCGGTAGTGGTCAGCAAGACCGTGGACTCGGTGAATTATGTTTCAACAAACACCAACACCTCTTACTATACCTCCTCCTTCGACATCGATTTCACCATCAAGATAGAGAACATCGGGACCGACGACGTGACCTTGAAGGAATTCATCGATCTGCTTCCGGTAGGCTTTTCTTACGCTTCCACCAGTCCATCTGGGGACGTCACAGACATGCCGGACCAACTCCACCAAGTGAGCCAGGTCGACCGCCAACGGATCACCTGGAAATTCAACCCTGAGGTCCCGTTGCTGTCCGGGACGTCCAAGACCTTGAAATTCTCGACAACGGCGTCGATCACGAGGGGGAATTACTGGAGCGATCTTTTGGTCGATTTCGGTGGAGGGTCATTCGCGGAGGACCGGTATACCTGGCCCACGGCATTGATCTCGGTGAAAGATGTCTACACCGTGACGGCCATTGATGACGAGGGCAACAACCAGGTCATCGCCTTACAAGTGTGGGTTGGGGATGAGAACGGCGTGATCGATACCTGGACCCTGCGGTAAATCAGGCTCAGGCAAAAGGCTGGCAGTGACGCAGGCGAAAGTTCAAACAGGGTCCAAGGGCGGCTAGACGGCTTTACTCATCTTCCGACCAGCCCGTGTCCATCTCTTCTTCGTCGATGATGTTTTCTTCCTCGTCATCATCATCGTCCTCTTCCTCTTCCCGCATAAACCGGGCCACCGTCTCGTTCAAGAACACCCGGTCTTCCTCCTTAGCCTTGGTCGGGAAGGAGAATACGTTCTGCAGATCGCGGTGTTTGAATGTCTCCCGGATGATCACTGAGACACCCTGTTCGGTCACTGTCACCACGGCGGCGGCATACGTGTTTCCCCCGTCAATCAGCCGCGCCAGCCGGTTGCCCAGTTTAGGCTCTATCTGACCCAAAAGCTCCCCGTCCAACGTTCTCACGGTAACCGTGTTCTTGTCGCGGGATAAGGCCACCCGGTCGCTGGGCGAAAGGTGGAGCACCGCCTTGTTTCCGCTGGTGTTCCGCAGGATAGTGGTCCCGGATTTTCCGCTCTCTTCGATGAATATCTGGGGTGCTCCGGCGGGCTTTCTGGCCTGCTTAGAGGAACCGAAGTTTGCTGAACCGGGTTCTGCGGTCAGCTGGTCGAGCCGGGCCCGGTTCTTCTTGGCGATGTTGTTGTAGGGGGCTACTTCACAGACCTGGTTCAAAACGGCACGGGCGTCCAGATAATTGCCCAGCTCGATCAGCGCTTTGACCAAACGGTTCATCGCCTCAACGTCGTCTGAGAACAACTCCAAGATGGCCTTGTTGACTTCGGTGGCGCGTTCCCAATCGCCCTGCAATGCCAGTTTCACCGCCTCTTGGCTGAGGTCCCGTTTCAGCCTCATGCTGCCGGGTGTGCGTATAGCTTCCGAATCCATCCCGTCTCCTGTCCGGTGCTGTATTCCCGTTGGCCGAACCCACTGAAAGGGGCCTCATCACAGTCGGGCAAGGCCTAACAAGCCTCGTATACCCGCTTGAGATGATATTGTTTGCCAGACCCTATTATCGAGTCGGTGGCCACCGGTAGGCGAGGCTCGTTTCATGCCTAGGGCATAACTAGTAATTACACTATCGTCTCGCCAAAGGTCAAGCCCAAAAACACGTGGAATATGGAAATTCCTACTAACTTGTAGGCAACGTCAGAAATTCTAAGGCAGGCAGGGGTCTTCGCAGCGTGATATCAACGGTCAATACGAAGATTGAGTCAGACCGGATTACGGTGCCGCCAACGAATCTTGATCAGGTCCAAAGTCATGGCCAGCGAGTCTTGGATGGGCCGGACCTTACTCTGAGCACGGTAATACCAGTCCACGCCTACCTCGGAGTAAGGGATACCCAGCTTGCGGGCCAGATGCAGCAGTTCAACGTCAAACGCGAACCCGTCCAGGGTCAGCCGGGGAAAAAGGTCTTCGGCCGTCTCGCCCCGGAAACATTTGAACCCGCACTGGGTATCGGTCAGACCCGGAACAGCCAACAAGCTCACGATCCGGTTGAACACCCGGCCCATAAGATGACGCCGCGACGGCTCCCCGATCCGGACCGCTCCTGGGGCCTCCCGCGAGCCCAAAACGATGTCTGATCCGGGGCCGCCGGGCTTGGCATCAAAACATGGCAATAGGCGTTCCACGTGCTCGATGGCAACTGATAGATCGGCGTCGCAGATCAGGCGGTACTCACCCTCCGCCGCCAGCATACCGTTCTTCACCGCCCAACCCTTCCCGCGGTGGGGCAGTCGTAGCACTCGAACGTTCGCATGCTGAACGATCACGCTGCCCACCAACTGAGCGGTGCGGTCGGTGCTGCCGTCGTCGGCGACCACAACCTCCCACTCGTAGTCCCGGCTCACGAGGTACTCGATAACCGAGTCGAGAGTACCCGCGATCCGGGCTTCTTCGTTGAAGGTGGGGATCACAACTGACAGGAACGGCTTAGGCAAGGGCCTAACTCCCATTGGGTCAAACGTGGGCCGGAGGCTGGATCAACCGGGGTCTTCTTCGTCCAATTGAAAGCCCCTGTGTAGTAGTCTCACGGCGTCTTCGGCCTGGTCTTCCTTGATGATGCATGAGATACGGATCTCAGAGGTGGTGATCATGTCGATATTCACGCTGCCGTCGGCCAGCACCCGGAACATGCGCGACGCATAACCCGGAGTGTGCTGCATCCCGGAACCTACTACGCTCACCGCCGCTAGACCTGCTTCGCTGATCAGAGTGCTGAATCCGATCTCGGAGGTTAGCTCCTCAACCTTGGTGAGAGCGGCCTTGAGATCGTCGCCGCTTATGGTGAAGCTGATGTCTGTGGTCCGGTCCTCACTCGTGTTCTGGACGATGGTGTCCACGCTTATTCCGGACTGAGCCAGCGGTTCAAACAGAGTTGCCGCCACGCCAGGGCGGTCCGGAACGCCGCGCACGGTTATCTTGGCCACGTTGCGGGTGATGGCGATCCCCGTTGCTTTGATTCTATGTTCCATATCTCCCTTGTCCGCGTCGCCGTGTATCAATGTTCCAGGCGTGTCGTTGAAGCTGGAAGCCACGTATATGGGAACATTGTAGACCGCACCCAATTCGATGGACCTTGGGTGCATCTTCGCCCCGTAGTTGGCCAGTTCCAGCATTTCGTCGTAGCTGATCTCGCTTAACTTGCGGGCCTCTGGGACGATCTTGGGGTCCGCGGTGAAGATGCCGTCAACATCGGTGTAGACCTCGCACCGGTCGGCCTCCAACGCCGCCGCCAGCGCCACCGCCGTGGTGTCTGAGCCGCCCCTTCCGAGGGTAGTTATGTCATCGCCCTCTGTTATCCCCTGAAACCCTGCCACAACCACTGTCCGGCCATCTTGCAGTTCTTTCCGGATCCGGGCCGTATCCACACTGTAGATCCGGGCCCGGCCGTGGCTGGTGTCCGTGCGGATGCCCGCCTGGGAACCCGTGAGGCTCACCGCTTCTTGGCCTAGGTCCGCCAGGGCCATGGTCAACAGCGTGCAAGACACCAACTCGCCGGTTGATAACAGCAGGTCCAACTCTCTGGGATGTGGTTGGTCTGAGACCGAGTGGGCCAGTTCCAGCAGGTCGTCGGTGGTGTCGCCCATGGCTGAGACAACCGCCACCACGCCGGTCCCTTGTTTCCTGACTTCGGCGATGCGGCGGGCCACGTTCTGAATCATCGCGGCGTCGGCCACCGAAGACCCGCCATATTTGTGGACTACGAGAGCCATGATTGGGACCCACCGTATTTGTGGACTACTAGTGACATGATGGCGCGCCTAGTCTTGGCCGACCACATGCGCCCCGCGAACCGTGGGCTGGGTAACGCTGACGTTGCCCTCAACGCTGGCCTGACGGGCGGCTTCGGCCATCTCATAGGCCACGGTCATCTCCCGGCCTTTGGTTAAGGCCAGCACGGTGGAGCCGCTGCCGGAAAGGAAAACGCCCAGCGCGCCGGCGTCCAAGGCGGCCTTGAAGATCACCTTCATGGCCGGGAACAAAGGCTGACGGTAAGGCTGATGCAGCCGGTCCTGGGTGGCGATGGCCAAGTATTCTGGGTGATTAGTGGCCATACCGGCCACCAAAAGCCCAACGCGGCCCATGTTATGCACTGCGTCGGCCATAGACACGGTTTCCGGTAAAACAGCCCGTGCGTCCTCCGTGGATATCCTTACGTCGGGTACGAAAACTACCGCGTGCAATTCAGGCGGCACGTTCACCGGCACCGTATAGAGCCGCTTGCCATCTTCTGTTTCGTTCATGATGACCAACTGCATGCCGCCCATCACCGCCGCGGCCACGTTGTCTGGATGGCCTTCGATGGTCGCGGCCATCTCCAGCAGGTCATTGGCCGTGTAGTCCTCGGAGCACATCGCGTTGGCGGCAACCAGCCCCGCGGCGATGGCGGCCGCGCTGCTGCCCATGCCGCGCGCCAATGGGATGGCGTTCTCGCACCGGATACGAAGTGCGGGCATCTCCTGTCCGGCATCCTGGAATAGAAATTCCATGGACCGGTAGACCAGGTTGTCCCGCCCCGTCGCCAGTTCGCCGGCGCCCTCGCCGGTAACCTCAACCACCGGGTCTCCGCCGTCTAGGAGCTCCACTTCAATGGTGTTCCAGACGTCTAAGGCTAGACCCAGACAATCATATCCAGGGCCGAGATTTGCGGTGGTGGCTGGGGCTTTGACGCGGACCATAGTCATTCGGATCTTTCTTGCCGGGCCTGATTTAGAGATTGTGCCTGTTCTGAGTCCGCACGTGCAGCGCAGACGGGGCCACGAAACAGACTCTACTCTAACATCAAACCGGGAACTTGCCAGGCGGGAAACGATGGACGTCGTTGTAGACAACTACAGACTGACCGAGGGTCAAAGACGTTGGACGGCCGCCCAAAATGTAATGGAGAACTAGTCTCCGCTGATAGCGGGTATCCGCCCATTGACTCGGGCCCTAGCAACGTTCAAATAATCCAGGGCCAGCCTGGGCAGCAAGAACCGTTTGCGCACGCTCCCTTTGGCTGCTTCGCCGATGCGCGCGCTGAGGGCCTCGTCCTGAAGCAACTCCACAAGTCTTTGGGCGCATTGCTCGGGCGAAGACACCAGGAACCCGGTGACGCCGTCGTTTATCTGAACACGGATGCCGCCGGCGTCGCCGCCGATGACCGGTTTGCCCTTCCACATACCCTCGGTGACCGTGAGACCAAAACCCTCCCTGGTCGACTTCTGCATCAATACCGCGGATGCCATCTGGACGGCGTTCACCACCTCGTCCACGGACACGGGCATCTCGGCGGGGTCAAAATACAGGTGGATATCCGGGTCGCCCGCGGCGTGGTCAGCCACGGTCTTGAAGACTTTCACGCCCTCAGGGTCATCGGTGGCCTGGCTCAGTCCCAGAAGGGCCAGCTGCAGCCCCGGCACCGACTCCCTGGCGATGCGAAATGCGTCGATCACGCCCCAGGGGTCTTTCCACAGGTCAAAACGCGAGACCTGGGTGACCAACGGGCGGGCGGTGTCGATCCCCATGGCGCTCACGATCTTCTCCGCTTGGGGCAGGTCCATAGGCGTGTTCTTGATGGTCAGCGGGTCTATAGCTGGGGGCGCGATCAGCACCGGCACCTTATCTCCCAAGTTTTTGGGGACATAGGCCGACTGCGAAAAGATCAACTGGTCGTAGTCCTGTGTCAAGGGCATCAGGGCGTCCAACACCGACTGATTCGGCGTCGTAAGGTCGATGTGGCAGATCCAGATCCAAATCTCGCCCTCTTTCTTGGGCAACAACCGGGCCAGGGGTAGCAATTGGGGGTCGTGGACGAACCAAACGTCGGCCGCAAGTCCTTTGGCCCGCATATCGTCGGCCACCCTCTGGATGCAACTGAAGTAGATATCCAACTCCGCGGAGGAGAGCTCACCGTCCGAGCCCTGGAGCATGTTATGGATCTTCTTGGTGACGTCGAAGAACTCCGCGGCGTCCGGGTTAATCACGATCCGCTCGGTCTCGATGCCCAGGGAATTTCCCAGGGGAACCATGGACTGGAGGATCTCGGCGACACCGCCGCCGGTGGCGGTGCTGTTCAGGTGCAACACCCGTAGCTGTCCCATCTCTCCGGCTACGGTGGCCAATTCATCAGCCAATTTGGGGTCTAGCAATGGGCGGTAATCTTCGAACGCTACCGGAGGATGATCGAGCCTGGAGAACATCTAATATTGATCCTTGTCTATGTCCTAAAAATCTATATGGGATTCGCGGTTGAGCACGAACAAACGTCTAACAACATGATTACACCAAGGAGGGATTACTGCAATCCTCTTTCAGGGATTTTTGGTGGAATTCGACTCGGTGTTAACGCCAACGGATGACCTCATCTGCATCCCCGCCGAAATCGGTATGGCCGGCATCGAAATAGGCCCCACGGAATCGTGTTGTGGCAGGTAACGTAAGTCGGGGATGGAACGGTCCGCAAAAATGATGAGACTGCGGCCTTATTCTACGGTCACTGACTTGGCCAAGTTCCGGGGCTGATCCACGTCCCGGTCTCGCAAAAGGGCTATGTGGTACGCCAGCATCTGAAGCGGCACAGTTGTGAGCAGCGGAATCAGATGCTCGGGCGCCTCCGGGATGTACAGGGCGTGGTCCACTTCGCCGGCCAACTGGGTATCTCCCTCAGTTAGCACGGCTAGGACTCGCCCATCCCGGGCCTTGACCTCTTTCACATTGTTCACGACTTTGTCGTAGAGGGAGTCCTTCGGCGCCAATGCCACGGTGGCCATGGCGTTGTCGATGAGGGCGATGGGACCGTGCTTCATCTCCCCTGCGGGATAGCCCTCCGCATGGACGTAACTAATCTCTTTGAGCTTCAGCGCCCCCTCGGACGCTATGGGTGCGTTGGGTCCCCGCCCCAAGAACAGGAAATAATCGAAGGAAACATATTCCTGGGCCAGGTGCCGGTAAACCGCGCTGTCGGCGAGGAGGTCGCCCATCAACCTAGGGAGTTGGGCCAGACCATCCACCAACTCTTGGGATTTCGCGGTGTCCAAGAATCCCCGGGACTGGCCCAAGAAGATGGCCAGCAGGTTCAATATGGTCAGCGAAGCCACGAAGGTTTTGGTGCTCGCCACGCCGATCTCGATGCCGGCCCGCATGTAGAGGGAACCTTCGGCTATTCGCGAAGCCTGGCTGCCTTCAGCATTGCAGATGGTGACCAATCTCCCGCCTTTGTCTTTAACCATCTGCATGGCGGCAACGGTATCGGCCGTCTCCCCAGATTGGCCGATAGCCACAACCAACGTCCGGGGACTGATATACGGGTCGCGGTACCGGAACTCCGATGCGCTTTCCGCCTCGGCAGGCAATCCACTGTAGCGTTCCACCAGATGGCGGCCCACCTGGGATGCGTGCAAGCTGGTACCGCAACCGATCAGTATCACCCGATCCAGGTCGGCAATCTCGCTGGCAGAGAGAGGGAAATCGGGAAGGTCCACCCGCCGGGTCTCGAAATCCACCCGTTCGCGCATGGCGCTGGCCACGGCCTGGGGTTGCTCCATGATCTCTTTCAACATGAAATGCTGATAACCCGCTTTATCAACCAACACCTCTTCCTGAGAGACCATCCGCGGCTGCTTGTCGATGTGGTTCCCTTCAAGGTCTTGGTACTCGACGCTATCCCGGGTGGCCACCACCATCTCACCGGTCTCCAGAAAGCCCACCTGACCCATGTTGGACTCAGTCTGCAGCAGAGGCAGCAATGCCGGCAGGTCGCTGCCGATGATCGCCTGTCCTTCCGATTGGGCCACGACTATGCCGCCGGCGTGTCCCAACCGCAGGGCGCAGATCTCGGCCCCATCGCCCCGAAGAACAGCGGAGATGGCCTGTGATCCTTTCACCATCCGGCCCATGCGCCTGAACGCCTCTTGGAAGCTCAGACCTCGGTCTAGACCCTCCTCCACCAGATGGGTCAAAACTTCGGTGTCGGTCTCGGAGGTAAAAACGTGGCCGGCATCAGACAACCGCCGCTTCAATTCGAGGTAATTCTCAACGATCCCGTTGTGGACCACGGCAACCCGCTGTTCACAGTCGATATGAGGATGGGCGTTCTCGTGAGAGGGGCGGCCATGGGTGGCCCAACGGGTGTGGCCCAGACCCACCGAGCCATGGGGATAGGCTCCGGTCGCTTTCAGGCCATTGACCTTGCCGACAGTCTTGCGCAGTTGAATGTCGCCTTGAGGGTCAATGATGGCTATTCCGGCGCTATCGTAACCGCGGTACTCAAGCCGCTTCAGCCCCTCAAATATGATGGGCCAGGCTTCTTGTCCGCCGACGTACCCAACGATGCCGCACACAGGCCCTCCCGGCCACGCCATATGCGCCGAGCCACAGGATCAAGATGAAACGCGCAATCAAATGCGGTTTAGAACAGTATAGGAACCACGGGAAATCAGTGTCAACGAAACCAGCCTGACGGGACAGCGAAAACCGGGTTAGTCGGACCCTGAGGCCAGCAGCTTGCTGAGGTTCTTGGAGAACTCCTCCAGGGTGTTGCGGGCCTTCCTGCGGATGAGCGGCTGGCCAAGTTCGCCCAGGCGACCCATGAAGGTGGTGTCGGCTATGATCTCCAACTCCGTTTCGTTGGCCGACCTGGCGGTCACTTTCATGCTCATGTTGGTCTTGACCCCACCGCCTACCCGACGGTCGTTGGCTTCAACCAGGAAATGGGCCTCTCCAGTGTCGGCGTCCTGGGACAGAATAGTAATTGTCCCGCTGAGGTTCATGCCCATGGGGCCGATCCTTGCCTGAAGGGTGGCCTGGTATCTACCCTCGCCGTCCGGTGTGATCTCTTTGATCCCAGGGATACAAGAGGCGGCCCTGGGGATGTCCATGACCAACGCCCAAGTGGTTTCTCGGCTGGCCGGTACAACCGAGTTGATCTCTACCTTCATGGTCTTAACTTCCCGCCGGTATCGCGGCCATCGCCTGCTCCACCGCGCGGCGGGCGAATACCTCGGCCATATCGGTTTTATATTCGGCTGATCCCCGGAAGTCCTCCAATGGGTCAACGGCGTCTTTGACCAGCGCCGCCGCGGCCCGGATGTTCTCGTCGGTCAGCGGCTTCCCGCGCAGGGCGTCTTCGGCGTTTGTGGCCCTGATGGGCGTGACACCCGCCGCTCCCAGGACGATGCGGACGTCTTTGCATGTTCCGTCTGGCTCTTTGGAGACTACCGATGCCACATTGACGGTGCCGTAGTCGTCGGCGGTGCGGGGCAGGAACTTCAGGTAGACCGAACCGGAGCCGGCGGGGGCATGGGGGACCAGCACGCTGGTCAGGATCTCGCCGGGCTGCACATCGGTCTCGTAGTAATCGATGAAGAATTCTTCCAGGGGCACCACCCGCTCGCCGCTCTTGGATGTCATGACTGCCGACGCTCCCAGGGCGATCAGCGACGGAGGCGGGTCCTGGTTGGGGTCGCCGTTAACCAGCCCTCCGCCGATCGTGGCCATGTTCCGGATCCGGGGAGTCGCTACCTTGCGGAAGGTGTCGGCGATCAGGGGTAGCTCTTTAGCCACCAGTTCGCTGTTCTCGATCTGGCGTTGGGTGCAGAGCGCGCCGATCATCAGTCCCTCTGGTGTGGATTCGATTGAGTTAAGGCCGCCGACCCGCCGCATTCCAATCACGTGGCCGGGCTGAGACAGGCGCTGCTTCATCTGGATAACTAGCGCGGTGCCGCCGGCCATGACGCGCGAATCGTCGCCGTACTGTTCCAGCAGGTCAAACACCTGATCCAAACTGGTGGGGGCGTGGTATTCGAAGTCGATCATCCGCCGCTCCCTGCCGCCTTGTTCATGGTCTCCGCGGCGGCGGCGATGGAGTTGAGGATGCCGTAATAACCGGTGCAGCGGCACAGGTTACCCATCATGTATTCTTTGATCTCATCTTCGGTCGGGGTCGGGTTCTCTTCCAGCAGCGCTTTGGCGGCAATGACTTGGCCGGGAGTGCAGATGCCGCACTGGAATCCGCCGTGATCGATGAAGGCCTGTTGCACCGGATGAAGGTTGCCGTTCTCGGCGATCCCCTCGATAGTGGTGATCTCCGCGCCGTCCACGGCTACGGCCAAGGTGATGCAGGAGGCGTACATCTCGCCGTCGACCAACACCGCGCACGCGCCGCAAACGCCGACGCTGCAACTCTCTTTGGTGCCGGTGAGGCCTATGTCGTACCGAATACAGTCGATCAGCAGACGCCGGGCCGGGATGTCTAATTCGTGGTCGGCGCCGTTAACTTTTAGTCGGACCTTTTGGTTCATGCCTTCCCCTTGCCGGTCTTGTTGAACGCGTATATCTGGCCGTGAAAAATCACGCCCAATGTTATACTACCGCCCACCTACCCGCAAGCGCCGGCGCGCCGGGTTTACAAGGGTGGGACTAACGCAATGATTGATTTAAATATCCGGGTAGTAGGTGACAACAATGGCTCAGCAGAACGGCAACGCCCCATCGCAGCACATCGGCACCACCGTGTTGGTGGTGACCATGGAAGTGGACGAAGCAGACGATGCTGAATTCAACAAGTGGTACAACGAGCAGCATCTGCCGGAGCGCATGGCCATCCCCGGCTACGTCTCCGCCCGGCGGTTCAAACTTGAAGGCGAGAATAACAACAATGCCCTCAAGTACCTATGCATCTGGGAGATGGAAAATGGCAGCCCGCTAGAGAGCGAGATGTACAAAGACCAGAACGCGCATCCCACCGAGCTATATCTGCGGGTGAACGAGACCATCAAGGCCAGGACGCGGGGCCTCTATCACCAGGTCTATCCAGAGCCCGGAACGTCGTTCGAAGACCGCTCCGGCTTCCATGGTGAGCGGCTACCGGCGCATCCGTAGCCGACCCGCCGGACTCGCTACTTAAATGCGGGCATCACTTCTTTGGCGAATAGCCGCATGGACTTGAGGACCTTTTCCTGGGGCATGCCACCGAACGAGTAGTTGCAGCCGAAGTATTCGATGCCCTGGTCTTGCAGCGCCTTTATCTTGGCGATGATCTGGTCTGGGCTTCCGATGAAGGCCCGGTTCTCGTACAGGTAATCGTAGCTGGGTGGGAGTTCCGTGCGGGTTTTCCGGAAGTCTTCCATCTTCTCGTACACTTCGCTGCCGAACTCAAATGTGCGCCGCCACTGGATCATATCTATGTTCCAGTCCAGCGAGTCTTTGGTATCGGCCCGGGCCTGTTCTTCCGTCTCGGCCACGTAGAAATAACGGAAGAACGGAATCTGGCCCATGGTCATCGTGTTGCCCTTGGATTTGGCCAGGGCGACCATGGTGTGGCACAGCGCTACCGCATCCACGGTGTCCAGGACCACGCCAATTAACAATGGATGGCCTGACCCAGCGACGAATTCCTGGGTCGCCTTGGTGCGGGTCGCGGCGATATAGATGGGCGGGTGGGGCTGCTGCACCGGCATCGGGACCAGGTTGGCACTGGTTATCTTGTAATGCTCCCCCTCAAACGAGTAATTCTTGTTGGTCCAGAGACCCTCGATCATGGTGATGGACTCTCTGAACCGAGCCTGACTTTCTTCTAGGGGGACATTGGCGACATTGTATTCAGACCCGGCGGCCCCGCGTCCGAAGCCCACATCGATCCGCCCTCCGCTAAGGACATCCAGGGTCGCTATCTCTTCAGCCAATCTGGCCGGGAGATGCAGTGGGGAAACAGCAACCGCCGACCCCATCCTCAGAGTCGTGGTCTTCGCTAGGATGTTGCTGGCAAGCACGTTCTGCGCGGCGCCCAATCCATAGCGGGTAAAATGGTGCTCCGCCATCCAGGCGCTTTTGAACCCCAGCTCCTCGCCCAGCACGAATTCTTCCGTGATGTCATCGTAGACCTGTTTTGGGTCGGTTCCTTCGGGCCAGGGCACATGGGAGAAAAGGGCAAAATCCATCGGTATCGGGTCTCCAATTCGGGTATTTAGGATTTTTTCGAAAAGCCCGAATCATTACAACACACAACTGCTACCACTGCCACTGCCACTGCCACTGAAAGATTAATGACAAATCATTCAGATTTTCTAGTCGTGGCGCGAACAGCCTGGTGATATAATCCGGCCCGCCAGACCTGCTATGTATTTGGGAGTCTGATTTGCCCGTACACCTGCTCCACGGCGACGGTTTCCTGGTTCCCAAACGTCTCGCCGAAGTTATCGCCGAGGCCGGGGCATCGGACATTCTTGAATCAAACCGGCACCGTCTTGTCGGTTCTCAGGTCAAGCCCGGCGAGCTTCTTAGCATGTGCAACGCCCTGCCCTTTATGGACGACTACCGCCTGGTGATCGTCGAAGGGCTCCTGGGCACCGCGGAGTCCCAAGGCCGCGGCCGGCGGCGCGGCTCATCCGCGGAGTCGGGAGTGGCCGGTCAATGGCAAGCCCTGGGAGAAGCCATCCCTCAGATGCCAGACTCCACAGTCCTGGTGTTCACCGACGGCGTGCTGGGCGCCAACAACCCGTTTCTGCGCATGCTGCGGCCCGTGGCCCAGGTCGAAGAATTGTCCGCTCCCTCCGGCGAGGCCCTGTCCCGCTGGGTTAAGACCACCGTCGAGGCCACGGGCGCGTCCATCAGTCCGTCGGCCAACAGGTCGATCACCGACCTTGTCGGCAACGACCTTTGGACTCTGGACCAAGAGCTGGAGAAATTGGCTCTTTACTGCTACGGGCGGGAGATTCAAGAATCAGATGTGGCCGAGATGGTCTCCCAGGTCCGCGAGGCCAACATATTCGTCGCGGTAGACGCCATGATCGACGGCAAGCCAGGCGTGGCCTTACACCTGTTGCATCAGTTGAAAGAGGACGGCAAGGAAGCCCCTCAGATCATCGGCATGGTCGAACGCCAATTGCGCCTGCTGGCGTTGGCCAGGGACGCCATCGACCGGGGCGTGCCCCAGAGCGAGTTGAAAGGAAGGCTCGGAACGTCTTCCGACTTTGTGGTGCGAAAGACAGCGGAGCAAGCCCGGCGTCATTCCATGCCGGAGATCGTCTGGCGGTACAACCGTCTTCTGGAGACCGATCTGGCCATCAAGCGGGGAAAGCTGGGTCCCGATCTGGCCCTCGAATTACTGGTCGGCGACTCAGTCTCCGGATAAAGCCCCCGTCCTTAGCTGGAGGACGACTACCCGGTACGCCTAGTCGTCGTCTGCGGGCACCACCGGGTTGTAGCACGCCACGAAGTGCATCCCTTCGATTTCCTTCAGCTTCGGCTTGGGATCGGTCCGGCACTGGCTCTGCGCTTTGAAGCAGCGAGGCAAGAACGGGCATTCCCCAGGCAATTTGATCATGTCCGGAGGCGTGCCAGGCAAGGGCTCGATCCTTTTGTCAGGGTCGTCCAAACGGGGCAGCGCCTGTAACAGCGACCAGGTATAGGGGTGTTGGGGCCGCTTGAACAGGGGCACGACCTTAGCGCTCTCCACCACGTTTCCAGCGTAGATCACGCCAACCGTGTTGGCCATTGCCGCAACCACCCCCATGTCGTGAGTGATCAACAGCACAGATGCGTTCTGCTCTTTGACCAGTTCCCGGATCCGCTGAAGTATCTCGGCCTGTAGAGTAACGTCCAGTCCCGAAGTGGGCTCGTCGGCGATCAATAATTTGGGGCGCAGGACCAAGGCCATGGCCATCATCACCCGTTGACACATACCGCCGCTCAGCGCGAACGGAAACTGCCCCATCACCCGTTTGGGGTCTGCCATGCCCATCTCATGAAGTATGTCCTGAGCCATTTGGTTGGCGCCGCGGAGGGACACGTTACTGTGGGCTAGAATCCCCTCCTCCAATTGGGGACCGATGGCTTCGATTGGGTTCAGCGCGGACTGAGCGTCTTGAAACACCAGGGAGATCTCCCGGCCTCTCAGGTCGCGCATCGTGTCGGCGTCGGCCCGGAGCAAGTCGATATCCTTGTACGTTATCCGGCCGTCGGCGATTTCGGCGTTGTGCGGCAGGAGCCCCATGATCGTCAGCGCCAGAGTGCTTTTGCCGGAACCGCTCTCTCCCACGACGCAGAGGACCTCGCCTTCACTCAGCGTGAGGCTCACGTTATTCAGGGCTTTCACCCGTCCGGCGGCGGTGCCGAAACTAACTGTCAGGTCTTCTATGCTTAGTAATTCACCCATTGGCCAAATTATTCCATTTAAGCATTGGATACGGGGTTTTGCCTAAGGTCCACCGGTTGATAGCGGCCTTCCCGGAGCTCCCGGATCAGGTCCTTCAGACAGGATACCGGGCGTTGGAATTCTGTCGCAACGGTCCCGATCTGTTCGACTTTGTGGGCGTCGCTGCCGGCGGTCATATTTGCCTTCAGACGAGCCCCCAGGTCCAGGGAGAAATCGTTCTGGACCGCCAAGCCCCGGCCGTTCAGCACTTCGATACCCTGACACATGCTGAAAAAGTTGTCGCCTCTGGCCCGCTCCAGCATCTCTTCTCTGACCTCAGGCGTTTCCGCCGGTTCTTCTATGAAACGCCGCCGGTACGGGTGGGCTGCGATCATCACGCCGTTTGCCTTATCTACGGACGCCTGTAGGAATTCGGGTCTATGCATGCCAAATTCGTAGCTGCTCAGCCCAAATACCAAAACGTGGCCGGCCTCGGTATTGATCTCACAGCCGGGCATAACCAGGAAATTGTGCTTGCTGGAAAGCTCTCGGATCTGCTCGTCGGTCCAGAAAGTATCGTGGTCGGTGAGGCAGATGCCGTCCAGGCCCAAACTCTTGGAACCCTTGATCAATTCGTCCACGCTCATGAAACTGTCGTCAGAGTGGGGGTAACTGTGAGTATGAAGGTCTATCAGCAAAAACTAACTATTCAACCTGGGCACCCGGTATACGCCAATGATAGCAAACCGAATCATAGCAAACCAATTGGCTACAGACCAAACCAGGGTTGAAAAGCGGTGATCCTTTGGTGCGTTGTAATATGAACCAATCTAAGCAGAGTAGTGCGCGGATTTGATTAGCAACAGCGATTCAGGGTCAGATTTCATCGGCCGTAAACTCGAGATGGGCCAATTGACCGCCGCCTTGGACAACGTTTTGTCTGGAAGAGGACAAATCGTCATGCTGGCCGGAGAGCCGGGAATCGGGAAGACCCGGGCTGCAAATGAGCTCGCCGCGCTGGCAGACACCAAAGGCTTCAGCGTTCTGCGCGGATGGTGTTATGAGCACGGAGGAGCACCCGCCCTTTGGCCTTGGCTTCAGTGCATCCGGGAGTACATTGAAACTCTGGACGCAGGCCAACTCCGGCGGGAGATGGGTCCTGGCGCCGCGGACATCGCGGAGATCCTTCCGGAATTGACCGCCAAACTGGACGGTTTGGGACCTCCGCCGCCTTTGGACCCGGCGCAAGCCCGTTTCCGTCTATTTTTCTCCATCACCACCTTCTTCAAGAACGCCAGCCAGACCCAACCCATGTTGCTTGTTTTAGACGACCTCCACTGGGCCGATGAGTCGTCCATATTGCTCCTAGAATTCCTAACGAAAGAGATACCAGGAACCTCCTTGATGATCGTGGGTACGTTCCGGGATGGCAAGATATCCGGACGGCATCTCCTCAGCCGTACTCTGGGAGAGCTGGTCCGCGAGAGACACTTCCACCGGGTGCATCTGGAGGGTCTGAGCCGTGAGGAAGTAGGCGAGTTCATTGGATCTAGGTCCGGCATCGACGTACCTCAATCTGCGGTTAACACGCTGCACGAGCGCACTGGCGGGAATCCCCTATTCGTCGGTGAGGTCGTGAGCTCGGTCAGCCCCGAGGAAATCGCCTTGAACCAAGATTGGGTCTCCGCCATTCCCGAGGCAGTTCGGGACGCGATCTTACGTCGGTCGAGCGGGTTGTCCGACTCTTGTAACCAACTGCTTCTGACCGCCTCGGTCATGGGGAGTGAATTCGAACTTTCGTCGCTGCAACAGCAAGCATCGGAGATCGACGAAGTTGCATTTCCGGAGAGCCTGAACGAGCCGCTGGCCAGCAGAATCATCGGTCCGTTGGGTCCCGGATCTGGGCGGTACCAGTTCAGTCACGCCCTGATCCAACAGGCTGTCTACCAAGAGATACCGCCCATCAAAAAGGCCCAAGCCCATGCCGCGATGGCTGAGTCGCTAGAACACCTGCACCGGGATAGCCTGGTCCAACATGCCGGAGAATTGGCCTACCATTTCGCCGGCGCCCAAAAGGTGCTGGGGTCTGACAAGCTGGTTTATTTTCCCCTTATTGTGGGAGAGCAGGCCATCGAGGCCTTCTCACACGAGCAGGCGATGGTCCACTTCAACAATGTGCTGGCCGCCAAAGAGGGGATGGCGGAGGATTCTGTAATAGCGGCTGCTCGTTTTGGCCTGGGCCGCGCGCAAACGGCCGTCCTGCCAAGACACGAATTGGGGCTAGCCCACGAAAATCTGAGCCGGGCGTTCGAATATTACGCATCGGCGGGAAATACGGCCAAGATTGTCGCGATCGCCTTCGAATTCTATGCCCCGCAACTAAGCGAGTATGGTCTGCGTACCGGCGGATTGGTTGAAAAGGCCTTGGAGCTCGTTCCCGCAGATTCTCTTGATACCGGAAGGCTGCATGCGTATCGAGGCAGCATCCTTGGGTTGGGCCAAGGTGATTTCCAAAGCGCCAGGGACTCGCTGGACCGCACCCTGATCGTCGCTAGGCAAGAGGGAAATTCCGCCCTGGAAATCAGAGCGCTGATCACGTCGGCCCAACTTGAATCCTGGAACAACCATTTTGAGGACGGTCTAGCATACGGCCTGACAGCGATCGAAAAGGCTGTCGCGGCCTCCGACCTTCGGGGTGAGGTCACCGCCCGATATTGGGCTTGTTTAGGTTCATTCTCCTCGGGCGACACGAAAGAAACGGAGCGCCAATCATCGATATTCTTGGAGTCGGCTGGTCGGTTACGCGACCGTAACTGGGGGGGCGGCTGCCCATGATTCAGTGGCCCGGCCGTTCACATTGCGGGGAAAGTGGCAATCAGCCCGTGAGATGGTCCAACCCGGATTGGACCAGATGTTGCATGACCCCCGTATCCTCCTCCAACGCGTTGTTCTAGATGCCCAGACCGGCGAAAGAGACCAAGCCGAATTCCACCTAGATCTGATGGAACAAATAGCCCAGAGGGCAGCGTCTGGGGCAAATACGCCCAACGCGTTATTGGCATACGTAGCGCCCGTGGCAAAGTACATCTTCGGCGCCCTAAGGCAGCCTGAAATGGGCGAATCTTCCATAACCACCGTCCTTTCTTCCCCAGTGGATATCCCATTCTTTTCGACGTTTGCCAGAATCGGGGCTTCTCTGTCGGCAGCTATGGAAAAAGATGCGGAAGCAGCAAGTGCCCAATATACCGTCCTGTGTTCCTCAAACGCCCGAATGTTCATGTTTACCAGCCTGGACCGCGTTCTAGGTCTGTTAGCGGGCACCATGGGAAACCTGGATAACGCTGTTGCCCACTTCGAAAACGGACGTGGATACTGCCGCGAGTCCGGCTATCTTCCGGAGCTGGCGTGGACATGTCACGACCACGCCGCTGTTCTCCTGGAACTCGGCCCACGGAGAGACAGGTCCAAAGCAACTGCTCTCTTGGATGAATGTCTGTCCATCGCCTCTGAACTGGGAATGTCCCCTTTGATGGCGAAGGCGGCGGCCGTTCAAGAAGTGATTGGCGCAGGGCCGGGAAGAAGCACCTCCTATCCGGGCGGCTTAAGCCTGCGGGAGATAGAAGTGCTGACTCACCTAGCTCAAGGGCGGACCAACCGTGAGATCGCCCGAGATTTGGTTCTCAGTGAACGCACCGTCCAACGTCACATCTCCAATATCTACACCAAGATCAACGTCCGAAACCGGGCGGAAGCCACGACCTTCGCACTGAACCAACTCCCCTCCTAAACCCCGCCGTTTCCCCAGGCTATCTCAGCGTTTCAGTGGGCAAATATTCCCACGATCGTCGATTAGGCAATTTTATTTTTGGGCATTTTCGCTGATGCTAGCCGATTTCTGTCCCGGTAATGTTGCTTGTGGGACGTCGAGACGATGTTCCTTGGGTCTGCGCCGCGGCAATGCCGGCGATCCTGTTAGGGAATGAACGGCGTGCCGCGGCAGAACACCCTCCGGGCCAAGATTCGGCCCCACCAAGATCTAGTTTAGGAGTGCAACTATGAAAAAGATGTTGAAGATGACTGTTGTGTTGGAGATCGGGATTCTCGCGGTGGTGGCCATCGCTTGCGGTAGCGATGCCGTTCGATCAGGGTCCGGTTCGGATGGCCAGTCGGCCAAATCATTTGAACCGGTGAGGGAGTCCGTCAAAGACATTGTGATCAAGACGATCAAAGCAAATCGCGAGATATCGGAGGCGACGATAAGCCAGAACGGCAGTGAGATGGCTCTGGTGCTAACCGTTGGTTGTGAGACCACCGAAGCCGTGGCCCAAAGCTTGGGCAACAAATTCGTGCGGCTGGTCAAACAGTGGGGGTCGGATGACGACCCATCTCGCCCAGAGATCGGTCCTGGAGACTATGACTATAAAGCAACCGTTTCTTGCGGCGGCGCATCGGCCATCGCCAAAGGAGCAAAGACCAGCGACAGCACCTCGATCACCTGGTAGCACATCTAGGTCAACCGATCTGATCGCCACCAACTAACGAATGCCGGTGATTGATTCAGGCGGTGGTCGACCCCACAACGTCTCCCGTGCCTCCTCCAGCATGGGAGATGTTGTTGTTCATCGGGTGCTCCTGTCAAAGAACGCCATCAGAAAGCATCGAAACCCAAAATACGATCTAAGAAGGCTGTCAGGAGAGAATGGTTAACCGGCCCCTGTCAATGATTCCGTCCCGGACCACTTTCCGTCTCCCGCATAAAGATCACCGGCTTGCTACCGGGAGTCGAAGAAGCCCTCTTCTTCCAACAGTTCCATGACCTCTTCGGCCTTGCGGCCGCCAATCTTCAAACGGCGCTCCAGATAGGATGCGGACAGTTGGGGATTCCTGGCGGCCAATTCTCTGGCTTCTTCCATGATATGGGCGTCCACGTCGTCCCCGTGTTCATCCTCTTCCGGCTCGCCCACGTCTATCAAAGGCAGGGGCGGGCCTTCCTGGTTCAGCCAGAACTCAACCATGTGGTCGATCTCCTGGTCGTATACCAATGTGCCCTGGACCCGGCTTGGTTTGGGTGACTCGTTGTGCAGCAGCAACATATCGCCTTTGCCCAACAGCTTCTCCGCTCCCACGGCGTCAAGTATGACTCTGGAATCGACTTGGGAGGCCACGGCAAAGGCGGCGCGGGCCGGAATGTTGGCCTTGAGCAGACCGGTCACGACATTGACCGACGGCCTCTGGGTGGCCAGGACTAAGTGGATTCCGGTGGCCCGGCCCAATTGGGCCAGCCGCACCAGGTTCTGTTCCACTTCGAACCCACCGACCATCATGAGGTCGGCCAGCTCGTCGACTATGAGAACCAAGAAGGGCATCTTTTCTTTGGAACGTTTGTTATAGCCTTCGATGTTCCTGGCGCCGATCTCTTCCATCAACTTGTAGCGGTTCAGCATCTCCCGGATCAGCCCCCGAAGGGCGGGATTGACCTCTTCGACATCGACGATCACCGGACCCACCAAGTGGGGGATCCCGTTGAATGGAGTCAATTCAACCCGCTTGGGATCGACCATGAGGATGCGCAACTGTTCCGGCGTCTTGGTGAGCAGGAGTGAGGCTACGATGGAGTTGATACAAACGCTCTTGCCGCTGCCCGTTGCACCGGCGATAAGCATATGGGGCAAGGCGACCAAGTCCAGCACTACTGGAGTTCCCCCCGTGTCCTGACCCAACGCGATGGGCAGACCGCCCTTGGCGACCAGCTTCTTGAAGATCGGGGTCTCCATCACCTCTCTCAGGTGCACCTTGCTGGGTGAGGGACTAGGTACTTCCAGACCGACAAGGGCTTCCCCGGGCACCGGCGCCTCGATCCTCAGATACGGCGTCTTCAATGCCAGGGCCATGTCTTTTTCCCGAGTCAATATGCTCTGGACCTTGACTCGGCTGCGTTCCAGCGCAGAGGGGTCTGCATCGGCTGTGTCGAGTCCGATGGCGGCGCGGCGCGCATCTCCACGCTTGGGGACCCAGCCCGGGACCAAGCCGAAGCGAACGATCCTGGGCCCGGCTTTCACATCGGTGACCTCTACCCGAACGCCATGATCGCCCAACGTGGTTTCCACCAGCCGCGCCATCTCTTGAAGGGCGGCTTCGGGAGCGTGATGAGTATCGGGTGGCGTCAGCATGTCCACCGGAGGCGTCTGCCAGCGTCCCTTGGTGCGTTTGCCGGTGTCGGCGCCGTCGTCGATCGCCTTGGTAGGCTTGGGGGACCTCCTCGGCGCGGGCTCTTTGGTGTCCCAGGCCGGTATCAGCCCCGATTCGGGGGGGGCCCAGGCCTCATCTTCATCGTTTTGAACGAGGGTATCCAGGCCATTCCCAGAATCGAGATCGTCAAAGTCTGATTGCTCGATGGCGGTCTCCGGGTCCCCTTGGTAGGCCAAAGTACGCACCGGAGATTTAGACGGACCCATCACCAACATCTTCAGCAGGTCCTTGCGTGACGCCTGCCGGTGCATCCCGTAGCGCAATATCCGGCCTCTTCGGTCGATGAAACGGGCCGAATTTTGGAGCCCAAGGTAGGAATACAGCAGTCCTAGCTGTAATCCCAGTACGCCGGCCTTGGCGTACCGCAGATACACGATGCCGAACCGTTTGGGCCGGATGATCAGAGGAACGGCGAAAGCGATCGCGGCCATCTTGACGGCCGCCAAGACCGCCGGTGTCCCACCAACGTAAGCGCCCCATTTGCCGCCCAAGCTCACGTCTTCAAGGGCGCCGTCCGAAGGGAAGATCGTTGAGAGGACGGATATGGATATGGCGGCCAAAGCCACAGCTATGACCCAACGGCGCCAGTGAGTGAAAAGAACGCGGCGGTTATAGCGGAGTGTGACGAGGGTTACGGCGACCAGTAGTCCCGCGGGGACCCAGCCGTAGCCGAGGGTCTCGATGGCCCATTCCCGTGCGCCACTGGAGAAGCCGAAATACAAGCCCGCAGAAAGACCGATAGCCAAGATGATTAAACCGTCTATCAGCGACCCTGGGGCTCCGTGGATGAGATCTTTTATCGATGGCGAAGCAGTACTATCCCGCTCACGCCCAATGGAACTGGCCACTATATCCCTCCAGTGGCAGTTGCTATGGCCGGTATCCGGCGAGTGGCTGGACTAAACCTCCAAAACCACTGGAATAATCATAGGGGAACGGCGAACGGAGCCAGCTATGAAGCTGCGGGCAGTTTCTCTCACTTTCGCCTTTAATCCGCCGTTTTCACTGTTTTCTTTGCTGCCGGACCAATTGTTGGTCAATTCCTGGGCCACCGCGACGCTCAATTCTGCGAATAGATTGCCGGTCTCCGATTCATCGAGGAAACCGCTGGAAACGGCCGCCGGCTCACCCACCACTTTGCCGCTGTTCTTGTCCGTCGTTACTACGACGACCACTACTCCGTCTTTGGAGAGGCTGCGGCGTTCACCTAGCACGGGGCTCTGGGTGTCTCGTGTAGTCAGGCCGTCCACGAAGATGGGCCCCGCGGAAATATGCTCGTCCATGCGCGCGCCATCTTCCGATAGTTCCAGCACGTCGCCGTCTTCCAACACGAAGATCCCGTCTTTGGCCACATCTAGGTCCCAGGCAAGCTGGGCGTGGGCGGTCAGGTGTCGGTATTCGCCGTGTACCGGAACGAAGTATTTCGGCCGCACCAGGCGCAACACGAGCTTCAACTCCTCTTGGCTGGCATGCCCGTGGACGTGGACCATGGCGATCCGGTCGTAGAGGACTTTAGCCCCCTGACGGAGCAGGTTGTCGATGGTGTGGCTGACCGGCAGTTCATTGCCGGGTATGGGGGTGGCGGAGATTATCACCGTGTCGCCGGCCATGATGTTTACGTCGCGGTGTTCCTGTTTGGCGATACGCACCAGGGCCGAGGTCGGCTCTCCCTGGCTGCCGGTGGTCATCAGGACTACCTTTTCCGGCGGCAGCTTCCTGGTCTGAGCCAATGGGACGAGCGTCCCTTCGGGTACTTTCAGATAACCCAGCTCCGTGGCCACCTTGACGGTGTCGACCATGCTACGGCCGACGATACTGACTTTCCGGTCGTATTTCGCGGCGGCGTCCACCACCTGCTGGACCCTGGAAACCAGTGAAGCGAATGTGGCGACCAAGACCCGGCCTTCCGCCTCTCCGATAGCGCGGTCAAGGGCTTCCCCGACCACGCGCTCGGAGGTCGTGTATCCCGGGACCTCGGCGTAGGTGGAATCGGAGCACAGCAACAGTACGCCGTCGTCACCGTAATGGGCCAAGGACGGCAGATCGAAGATACGGCCGTCCACTGGGGTGTGATCGATCTTGAAGTCGCCGGTGTGAATCACTGTGCCCAACGGGGTCCCGATGGCGATGCCCATGGCATCGGGGATGCTATGGCACACCCGGAACCAGGAGACTTCAAAGGCCTCCCCGATCTGATGGACCACGTTTGGGTCTATGGGATTCACGACCGAGTCCCGCGCCGCCCGCCGTTCCTTCAATTTGGCGGTGATCAGGCCGTGGGCCAAACGGGGCGCATATACCGGGCATTTCAATTTGGGCAGGATGAATGGCAAGGCCCCGATGTGGTCTTCGTGACCGTGGGTTATGAGGATGGCGCGAACCTTGTCGATCCGGTCCATCAGGTAAGAGATGTCGGGGATGATCAGATCGACCCCAAACATGCCCTCTTCAGGGAATTGGACCCCGCAATCGATGATTACGATATCGTCTTCGTATTCCAGGGCCATCATGTTTTTGCCGATCTCCCCAAGGCCCCCCAGGGGAATGATGCGTAGCTGAGATGTCAACGTTCTTTACGTTCCTAAATATGGATTGCCCGGCCTAGTTTGGACCTTTAGAAAAGAGTCAATTGCTCGGGCCGAGGTGCTTCTTCTACGTTGACGGTTGACGTGTCAGCCTGCTCCGTGGAAACGGCTGCCGGGCCGGAGGGGTCAACAAAGGACATCTGGGCTGTTGGAACGGCTGCTTCTGAAGCCGTAGGTGCATTCACGCCTGTCTCGCCGCCAGTATCCTCGATCCCGCCATCTAATATCTCCGAAATCGCTTTGAAGTCTTCTATCATTGTGGGCCTTAGCTCATCCCGGCGCAACACCGCCGCTGGGTGAAGCACAGGAAAGATTTTTCGCCCGTCTTTTTCTCTGAGTCTGCCCCGGGCCTTGGTGATGCCCTCACCCGGGAAATACCGCCCAAATGCGAACCGGCCCAACGTGACGATGAGTTTGGGGTTTACCAACTCGATCTGCCGGTCCAGGTACTTGGTGCATGCCGCTAATTCCGCCGGGGCAGGGTCCCTGTTATCCGGCGGCCGGCATTTGATCATATTGGCGATGAATACATCGTCGCGGTTGGTGCCGATGGACGCCAACAGCCCATCCAAGAGTTTACCGGCGGGGCCGACGAAGGGCCGCCCCTGGCGGTCTTCTTGGAACCCTGGCGCTTCGCCGATGAACATCACATCGGCCTGGGGATTACCTTCTCCCGGGACAGCATGGGTACGGCCACCAGACAACGGGCAATCGGTGCAATTTCGCACTAAGAAAGCCACCCTATCCAAGGTTTCCATCGAATCAGCTCCGGCGGTATCAGACCCGTTCACAGATGAAGTCATGGTTTCCAACCTCCCGGTCCGACTAAGTTAGCCAACTGGGGTAAGCGGCCCGTCATGCGGGCTGCGGGTGGCGCCTTTTGACCGATCTCTTGAGAATGTGCGCTCGGTTAGCGAGTACCTTTTTACTCATACCGAGCTTATTATCTGTGTTCTTAGACACGCCAACACGCCATTTTTCCGCGTGCCATCGTGGCAAAGGGATACAGCAACCCATAGGGGGCATCCCACAGCAATAGGGGCCAGGTGAGGAGAATACGAAATCAGGTTAGTGCCGCTAAGTGGTGATCTTCAACCATTGGCTCCCACCACCGCCTCACCGCATCCCACAGCCGGATACTGCCCAACAAGGCCTTAGTCTGTGACGCCGTGCTCCTTGAGATAAGCCACAGCATCGCTAACCGTCGCGATATTGGCGGCGTCTTCATCGGATATCTCCAGTTGGCTGCCGCCGCTGGAGAATTCCTCTTCAAACGCCATTATCAGTTCCACCAGGTCGAGGGAGTCGGCTTCAAGGTCATCGATGAAAGATGCGGTCTCAGTGACCACGTCATCGTCCTTTCCCAACTTGTCGACCACGATGGTTTTTACTCTGTCATAAACAGTGGTCAAATGATCATCTCCCTTCGGGCACGGACTCAATGGTGGCGATCTCTCCCGACTCCAGTCCAGACATCGCGGATCCTAGAACCCCATTGATGAACCGGGCCGAGCTCTCGCTACCGAAGATTTTTGCCAGCTCCACGGCCTCGTTTATGGTCGTCTTTCTTGGAGTCCCAGGGGTGTATATCAACTCGAATAGAGCTATACGCAGGATGTTGCGGTCTATGACCGACAATTGACTCACCGGCCATGCCGGGGCATAGCGGGTGATCACGTTGTCCAACCCCAAGCGGCTCTTTGATACGCCACCCAGGAGCTCCTGCGCGAAGGGTATCGAATTCCGCGGCAGGTCTTCGTCCTCGTCCAGCCACTCCAACGGCGGGTCATTCCAGATACCCCGCACATCGGCAGCAAACAAGGATTGCAGAGCCGCCGTTCTTGATTGTCGCCTTTGGTCTGTGTATTTAACCCTAATCATGGGTCACCATATAAAAACCGAGCGGCCTAAGCTTCGACTTCGGCCAGTTTCCGCATGGATGCGGTATCTGACACTATCGCAACCTTGACCCCTCGGTCGATTCTTTTTATTAGTCCTGCCAGGACCCCGCCGGAGCCGAACTCCACAAACTGGGTCACCCCAGAATCGACTAGATGGCGGACTGAGTCCTTCCAAAGGACGCACTGGCAGAGGCCGTTCACCAACTCGGTGCGGATCTCGTCCGCTGTGGCCAACGGCTTGGAATTGCAATTGCCAACGACTGGCATCTTGGGTTCTTTGAAATTGAGGGCCTGAATCGCTTCGGCCAGACCGTCTTTCGCTTCAAGCATCAACGAGGAGTGGAACGCCCCGCTGACTGGCAAAGGTATAGTCTTTCTGGCGCCGCGGGCTGAGGCCAAGTCCATGGCCCAGGCCACGGCGATCTTGTCGCCGCTGATGACGATCTGGTCGTCGGTGTTGATATTGGCCAGTTCCACACCGGTCTCGTCGCAGATCTGGGCAAATGCCAACTCATTGAGTCCCAGTATCGCCGCCATGGCGCCGGGGCGGTTCACCGCGGCCTGGTTCATCAGTTCGCCACGCTTGCGGACCAACTTGACGGCATCGGAGAACTCAATGACTCCGGCTGCTACCAAGGAAGTGTACTCACCCAAGCTGTGGCCGGCGACGGCTTTCGCTGTCGCCACTTGTGGGCCCTGCATCTCTTGCCAGGTCCGCCAAGCCGCAACGCTCGTGGTCATGATTGCCGGTTGGGAGTTTGCCGTGTTCTGAAGGTCCTGGGCTGGCCCTTCAAATATCATCCGGGACAAAGGGAAACCCAAACTATCGTCTGCTTCTTCAAAAGTTTCCCGAGCGGCTTGAGACGACTCGAAGAGTTCAGCCCCCATGCCGACGCTTTGCGACCCTTGTCCAGGGAACACATACGCCCAATCATTCGTCTGGATATTTGCTTCTTCGGTACTCGTAGCTACCTCCACCGGCCTAAGCCAGTTTTCAACACCCTAAGGATTTTAGGGAAGCGGGATAAAAAAGTACAACCCGAAAACAACTCCTCTATTACCCTTTTTTCGTGCTTAGCGTACATAACTAGATGGTTTGAGCCGGAGGTCTTTCTTAACCAGCGTAGGCCTGGCTAGACCGTCTCCTCGATAACCTGGCGGCCCCGGTAGAACCCGCACTGAGGACACACAACATGCGGCCTCTTGGCGGTCCGGCAACGGGGGCACAAAGACGGATGCATCGGAGTAAGCCTGTATGAAGCTATGCGACGCCCCTTCCTTGCTCTGGTCAGTTTTTTTCTGGGTACCGCACCCATAATTAGTCACGTCCTTTTCCCTTGGTCAGCACGTTCGTGAGAACGAAATAGTTAAATCGCCGCCGGTAATTCTACCAGGCAAACGCCAAAGCGTACACTTTTCCTATAGTGGGAAGCTGAGAAGGGGGGATAGTTACGGTTTTAGGTTAACGTCCGAAGTCCGAATCTGTTGGGGTTCTTGAGTAGTTTATTAAAACCGAGAAGACCGGTTATTCCCGCCTCTCAGTCAACAGCCCCACCAAAGTCCCCCATCGGGGGTCGACTGGAGCTGCATTACATTTACATTTTTCCTTGTTTAAGTTCGTCCCACATTCCGGGCATAAGCCCAGGCATTCCTCACAGCACAAGGGTTTTATCGGTGCCTCGGATAAGGCGTATTGGCGGACCACCTCGGTCATGTCCAGCAAATGCTGGTCATCAAGGTGAATCACGCCCCCAGTCTCTTCCGAGGATTCTGTCGTTTTACCCGTCGCCGGGTCGGGCGTCGGGTAGGACTCTTCTTCCATTTTTAATCGGGACTTTAATTCGAACTGGTCAAGGCACCGGCTGCAGGTCAGATTGACCTGGGTCTCCAGCTCGGCACGAACCAATAATCCTGCGTGCGTTCGAATCACCTGGACCCATCCCTGGGCCCGGTCCATCCCATGTTCGGGGCCTACAAACGAGTCGTCTACTTCGTAGTCTCTCGTCGATCCGGTGGGCTCTTTCAACAACTGAGCCAAGTTGTAATACATTGAGCCTGCCCAAATCCTGGTGTTAGCCGATGGTAATTATAGATTCCCGTCATAGTTGGATGTCAAGTGAAAATGGCTTCCCAGGCGTACCAAATCCCTTATGTCAATGACCTAGGGGCACCTGGAATGGTCAATTAAGGCAAATCGCGAAACGATGAGCGGCCTCGCCGGATTTTGCCTAGGCTGCGGCCCGCTCTTTGATCTTCTCTTGGATGAACTCGACGATGGAGCCAGTGGTCGTGCCCGGGCCAAAAACTTCTGATATGCCAATGTCTTTCAGCGGCTGACGGTCTACTTCCGGGATAATCCCGCCCACCACCACAATGACGTCGTCCATGCCCTGTTCACGCAGCAGCTCCATGATCTCAGGGAGTATCTCCAGATGAGCGCCGGATAGGATGCTCATCCCAATCACGTCCACGTCTTCTTGGGCCGCGGCCTGGGTGATCATCTGAGGGCTCTGCCTGATACCGGTATAGATGACTTCCATGCCGGAGTCCCGGAGTGCCCGGGCGATGACCTTGGCGCCCCGGTCATGGCCGTCCAGCCCCGGCTTTGCCACCAGCACCCTGATCGGGCGCCCGGTGGATGAATCATTATCTTGCATTATTCCCTGCGCGTTCCTTAACTTCAATTGAGCTTGGCGTGTTTAGCGTCATTCGGGGTTGCTCTCCACCAGCTCGGTCAATATCCCGAATACCGACCTGGGATGAACGAAGGCGATGGTCCCCGACAACCCCTCTCTGGGGGTCTGGTCGATGAGGTCGACGCCCAGCGTTTGCAACGTCTGCAGCTTCCCGGATATATCCGTGACATTGAAGGCCAGATGGTGCAGCCCTTCGCCCCGCCGCTCGATGAACCGCCCGACTCCCGATTCGAGGCCGGTGGGCTCCAGCAGTTCTAGCCTGGTCTGGCCAACTTCTATCAATGTAGCCCGGACGCCCTGGTCTTCCATCAACTCGATCTTGGCATCCGGAACGTCGAAGACCTTCTTGAAGAACTCCAGAGCCGCCTCGATATCTTTAACGGCCACACCCACGTGGTCGATGTAATTAACCGTGCAGACTTCGCTCAATTTAACCCTGTCTCCTATTGGTCAGCCCCTTTCCCATCGCCATATGTTCCCACTCCCGTCGCCATGTGTCCCCTCTCCCACGCATGGGAGAGGGCTAGGGTGAGGGCGTCTCTCCAGCACCAGACATACTCGAGCTAGATGGAAACCCCAAAACCCACCTGCCCTAAACTGGGTACTGCGCCAACAACTCCTTGGCTATCAGCAAACGCTGGACCTCGGACGTCCCTTCATAGATGGTGGTAACCCGAGCGTCCCGGAAGATCCGTTCCACCCCGGCCTCTTGGAAGTACCCGGCGCCGCCGTGGATCTGGATCGCCTTGTTGGCCACGTCGATGCACATCTCCGAGGCCATCAACTTGGCGATGGACGCTTCCTGCAAGAAGGGCTGCCCCGCGTCCATCAGGCTTGCCGCGTGCATGGTCGCCACCCTTGCCGTGTGGACGCCCACAGCCATGTCTGCCAGCATGAACTGGATGGCCTGGTGCTGGGCGATGGGCTTGCCGAAGGTCTCCCGCAATTGGGCGAAGCGCACCGCCGCTTCCAGGGCTGATTGGCCGATACCCACGCTCTGGGCCGCGATGATGATACGGCTCTGAGTGAGTATCTCCATGGCGAGGTTGAACCCGCGCCCGCGCTCGCCCAGGAGGTTGTTGGAACTGACCGGCGTGTCCTGGAAGACAATCTCGTCGGTGGTGGAACTGCGCATGCCCAACTTACCGTGCATCGGGTTAATGGTCAGCCCTGGCGAGTCTTTCTGGACCAGGAATGCGCTGATGCCCTTGTATCCCTTGGAACGGTCCTCCGTCGCGAAGACCACGATGGTCGATGCCACGGACCCGTTGGTGATGAACATCTTGCTTCCATTTAGGAAGTAGGTGCCGTCCCGTTCGGTGGCCGTGGTCTGGAGCGCCGCCGCGTCGGAACCGCCGCTGGGCTCAGTGAGACCAAAAGCTGCCACCGCCTCGCCCGAAGCCAGGGGAGTGAGCAGGCGTTCTTTCTGGTCGTCGGTGCCGAACCTGGCGATGCACTCGGTACCCAGGGCCAGGTGGGCCAGCCAGCTAACGCTTGTGGAAGCGTCGCCCCGGGCCACTTCTTCGGCGGCGATGGACACCTGCCGGTAGCCGGCCGGTCCGCTGCCTCCGTACTTGGTTTCGATGCCCAGGCCCATGAGTCCCAAGTCGGCCAGACCGCGCCAGTTCTCCCATTGGAACTCGCCCTTCTCATCGGCCTCTCTCGCCCTGGGTGCAATCTCGCGGTCGACAAAATCCCTGACTGTGGTCTGGAGCATCTGCTCCTCTTCAGTCAGCATCAAATCAGGCATCACATTTCTCCATTTTTACCCGAATATAAGCTACCTAGCTTCAAAGTTATTCTGTTCCCCCGGCAGGTAATAACCCCGGCTGCGCCGGTTAGAAGGATAGGGTGCCGTCTTGTTCTCCGAATACTCCTCGGAAGACCTGGCTGATCTCACCGAGGGTACAGTGATTCTCCACACACTCCAGGATCGCCGGGACCGTATTCTCATCGGTCTGGGCCACTTGCTCCAAGCGCTCCAGAGCCGCCTTGACCTTGCCGCCGTCACGCTCTTTCCGGACCTTCTCCAGCCGCTCGATCTGCGCCCGCGCGGCCTCTTCATTCACCCGCATCAGCCCCTCTATGGGAGGCTCCTCAGTGGTGAAACGGTTCACGCCGACGATGGTCCGGTCGCCCGATTCCACTTCCTGCCGGTGCGTGTATGCGGAGTCTCCGATCTCTCGGACCTGGAACCCCTGCTCGATGGCCGCCACCGAACCGCCCATATCGTCGATGCGCTTGATGTAATCCAGGGCCTTGGCTTCCAGCTCATTGGTCAGACTCTCGATGTAATACGAACCGCCCAGCGGATCGACGACGTCGGACACGCCGCTCTCGAAGGCCAGTATCTGCTGAGTCCGGAGCGACAACTGCACCGAGTCCTCCGACGGCAGGGCCAGGGCCTCGTCACGAGAGTTCACGTGCAGCGACTGGGAACCGCCAAGGATGGCCGACAGGGCCTGGATGGTGCAGCGAATCAAGTTGTTGTCGGGCTGTTGGGCGGTGAGACTGACGCCGGCGGTCTGTGTGTGGAAACGCAGCATCATGGACCGCGGGTCCTTGGCGTCGAAGCGTTCTTTCATGATCCGGGCCCACATCCGGCGCGCCGCCCGGAACTTGGCCACCTCTTCGAATAGATTGTTCTGGGCCACGAAGAAGAAAGACAGCCGGGGCCCGAAGTCGTCGATCTTCAGTCCAGCTGCCAGGGCCTGCTCCACGTAGGCGATGGCGTTGGCGAAGGTGAATGCCAGCTCCTGCACCGCCGTAGCGCCGGCCTCCCGCATGTGGTAGCCGGAGATGCTGATCGTGTTCCACTTGGGCACGTTCTCGGCGCAGTACTTGAACACGTCGATGACCAGCCGCATGGACGGCCGGGGCGGGTAGGCGTAGGTGCCCCGGGCGATGTATTCCTTGAGGATGTCGTTCTGCACGGTGCCGCTGATCTGGTCTTCGGAGACGCCCTGCTTCCGGGCCGCCACGATATAGAAGCACAGCAGCAATGAAGCGGTGGCATTGATGGTCATGGACGTGCTGACCTTGTCCATTGGTATGCCGTCGAACAGAGTCTCCATGTCGACCAGACTGCAAATTGGCACGCCGACTTTCCCGACCTCGCCCTTGGCGAGCAGGTGGTCCGAGTCGTAGCCGATCTGGGTTGGCAGGTCGAAAGCGATGGACAGGCCGGTCTGGCCCTGGTCCAAGAGATAGCGGAAACGTTCATTGGTTTCGGCGGCGCTGCCGTAGCCCGAATACTGGCGCATGGTCCAGACCCGGCCCCGGTAGGTGTTGGGTTGGACACCCCTGGTGTAGGGGTACTCGCCGGGATAGCCCAGGTCGTTGTCGTAGTCCAGACCCTGGGCCTGCAGGTCTTCGGGGCTATAAATCGGGTCGATGTTCAGACCGCTGTCGGTCTGGAACTTCTCCCGCCGTTCCGGGAATTTCTTGACCGATGGGTCCAAAGTATCCCGTTTCCATTGTTTTTTATCGGTGCTAGGCATGCGAAACTCCAAAAAACCGCTGAGCCGCCGATTAGAGGGGTCTCAAAACAAAACCCAGTCCCCAGGCCAGCCAAGCCCACCAATTGTACCCATATATATGGGGTTGTGAAAGGTTGGTGGGGGGTGGGGTGTCAAGACCCAGGAAATACCGACTGTCCTCATTTGGCATCTGATAAACTTAAGCATATTCTTAAGATAAGTTAGTTTAGGAGATAAGAATAAGTATGCTCATTGATGAACTATTAGCCAGGAAAGCCCAGCTTGAGTCTGAAATGGAATCGTTATTAGCGCAAATCCAACCCTTGGAGGAAAGTTTTAAAAAAAAGCACGAGATGGTTCAGCACGTAACCCGGATGATTGAGTTAGAAGGTGGCATTGATTCGCCAGAATCGCCTTCTGGGAGTGCTTCCGAATCTCCGCCTGCCGGGGAAGGAGGACCCTTTCGCAGCTCTATGCCGGACGCGCAGGTGGTCCCGATTTTTGTCCATTATAGAGGCCAAAGATACGATGCCGAGTTAGACCGCTCTCGAATCGTCGGCGATAGAGGGCAATGCGTTCGCTTCCGCGACAAATGGATGGCACCTTCCGCTGCGGGAACCAGCATACCGACCAAAAATCTTGTAAACGGTTGGAGATTCTGGAAGTACCTACGTAGTGATGGTAATGTAGGGATGATTGACGAGCTAAGGACATTCATATGGAACCCCAAGACCTAAACATGACCACCACCGTCACCGGCCACCAGCTATTCCTGTTCGTCACCCTTGGCGAAGGCCAACCGGACGGAGAACTGGCCGAGGCCATCGACCTGCTAGGGCGGGGGTTGGAGAACGTGCATGAGGTTGACGGCCCGCCGTCGGAGGAGACGTTTGCGCGGGGGCGGTTTCAGTTGTTGCGGGCGGAGGCCGGGTTCACCACCGAGCAGCAGATCATCCATACGGCAGTTACCGAGTCAGACGGGTTGATACGGTTGGAGTGCGCATCATTAGACCCAATCAAAGCTTATGAAACGAGTTTCCGGGATCTGTTGAGCGCCGCCGGTGGCTCGGTTGAGACACTGGCCGGGGTGATGCGGCCGCGCAGCTACACCAGCCACGCCATGTCCGAGTTCGCTTACGCCCATGCCATGCCGCCCGGACCGGGCGAGAAATTCCCGCTGGCGGCCGTGACTCCCATGAACAAGACCGACGAATGGTGGCAGATGGACTTTCTCCACCGGGAGAGTTTCTTCCTGCCACGTTACGACGAGAACGAGAAGATGGTGGTCAAGGGACACGCTCTGGCGTCAGCCATGGGCGTCCCCAGTATCAACCGCCGGCTGGTCCACGCCCCGGAAGGCTATGGACTGCAGGGCAACTACGACTTCGTCGGGTACTTCGAGTTCGCCGAGGCCGACGCTCCGGTCTTTCGCGAAGTCATGGCTGGACTCCGTGACACCGAGCAGAACCCAGAGTGGAAGTACGTGCTGGAAGGCCCGGAGTGGTGGGGCCGCCGGGTCAGCAGCGCCGCCGAATTTCTAGGGACCTCCTAGCCAGTAGCATCCCCATAGAGCTCTGTCTGCGGGTGGGAGTCGCTCCAGGCGAACCAGAATGAGTAGTGAGACGGCAGCCGCTCCAGTCTTTCGCCGAACAGATCTCCTTCCACGGCCTGGCCGGTCAGCACCTGCCACAGGCTGCCGGTTTCTTGGTCCCGCATCAACGCCACCCCAGCCCGTCCCGGCGCCGGCTCAAATGTCAGGTTTCTGCCGTTCAGCCGCCGGACAAAGGCCGCCCCGCTCTCGGACGTCGGATCAAAGGTGATCACCACTTCCTCCCCAGCGAAGTGGTCGTTGATCACGGATTCCTGAGAGATGGCGCTGAAGGGATAGGCCTTGGCGAAACCGGAGACAGTCATTCCCATGACCAGTTCTTTCTTGGGCAGACGCCGGTCCTTGTTGGACTCCCCGATGACACCCGTCGACCCGTTGTCGTAGTAGCCGTCATAAACGTCTCTGCCGTAGCTGCCCCGTTTGTCCAACACCAAAGTATCGGGGTGCAGGTTCACCCATTGTTGCCAGGTTGTCTGAACGGCGGGGACGATCTCCAATTTTTTGTTAAGCAGCGGGCCCTTGACTCCCTGGCTCAGGAACTGGCTCCACAGGGTGTCCGACTGGTGGTCGTACATGACCAGAGCGTTCATGATCAGTTTGCCCGACACCCCAAATGTGTGCTCCCTCCCCTCGATCTCTCGGGCATATACAATGCCCGTGAAGCAGAGGGGTCACCAGGTAACAGCGATGGCCTTGCCCCCCACAGTGTCGTTGACTATCTCGTGGCGCGACATCAGATTGATGGGATAGGCCCGGCTCTCGCCGTTGATGGACACACCAATCACTCTCTCTGCCGGTTCCATGTTGCTCTCGGCCCCTTGCCTGGCGAAAACCGGGTCCAAGATCGCCGGGATACCTTCGCGGCCGAGGATCGTAATCATCTTGAGGTCGATAGTTCCGTCTGAATCGGGGGTGCGTTGGGCCGACGTATCGACGACGGTGAGCGTCTCGGCGCCAAATCTCAGCGTGAACTGACCTAGCTGAGGCAGGAAGATCACGCCTACCACGAGAGCCACCAAAATTATGATTATGATCACGCTGGATTTGCCGACTATGTCTCCCATAATTTAGGGGTTACCTCGAATGATTGCGTGACGATCGCCCATACGCCGCCGGCATTTTATTCCCTTGCCATGAGTTTTGATGCTGGCGGTCCGGGCGGGGTGCGCAACTGTATCGGACCTGGCGAATCTAATCTATTGGAAACCAATCTCCAACGCTCAAACTTCATCGATACCTAGGAGCCACACTTGATAGCTCGCGCCTACCGGAAAGCGTTGATCACCGTCGGCGGGAACACCACCCTGCTGCGCTTCTTAGCGTTCCTTTGGAAGATGATTGCCTTCCGCGCGCGCCGGGGCGTGACCTTCCTGTTCATCAAGACCGTGCTGTGGGAAAAGCGGCTCATTAAGATTGACGAACAAACTGAAATCACCGCCATAAAAGAGCTGGGTAGCCTAGCTTATTGGAGTTTCCCGACTATCGACATCAACGACTTCCACCTGATCGTGGACGGAGCGGTGGACCGTCCTTTGTCGCTGTCCTGGCCCGAGTTGAAAGCCCTGCACCTGGTGGACCGGCGGGTGCGCATGGACTGCGTGGGCGGGTTCCGCAACAACACGGTCATGACCGGAGTGTCGGTGTCCCAGCTACTGGACATGGCCGGCGTCAGCGAACGGGCCCAACGGGTGGTATTCCACTGCCTCGATGGTTATTACGTCTCATTGGAGATAAAGGACTTGCGGGACAAAGAGGCCTTCTTGGCCAGCACCACAAACGGGGAAGAACTGCCCAAGTTTGGGTTCCCGCTGCGCCTGGCGATACCACGCAAGTACGGCTACCAATGGGCCGAATGGGTCCACCGGCTGGAGGTGGTTAAGGACAACCGCAAAGGCTACTGGGCAAACCTGGGTCTCTCCGACCGGGGCGATGTGGGGGATGTTTGGTAGCGATGGGCCGCCGCTCTTGGCAAGCCCGCCGTCCGCTGATGGCGAGCCCCGACCGTAGGTCGAGAGTCTCGATGTAACCGGACCTGTCGAACCACCGGTGGGGTTAAGCCAAGATTGTCTGAGGCTTTCCAGTGATTGGAGCTCTCACTGTATGGCCGGGGACATCGGTAGCACTAAAGTCTCCTCTCCTCGAGGGAGAGGGTTAGACCCGACGCAGTCGAGACTCTCGACGAAGTCAGAGGCGAGGGCGGACTCTGTGCGGCACGCAGAAGCAATCCGCCTACCCACCCTCGTGTTGCCGGTAGCGGTTCACTATGGGGAAGCGGCGGTCCTTGCCGAAGGCGCGGTGGGTGATCTTGACGCCGGGCGGGGCCTGACGGCGCTTGTATTCGTTGCGGTCCACGGCTGCAATGACCTGCCGGACGACCTGAGGGTCGAATCCCTGGGCCACCATCTCCTGGTAGCCTAGGTCATTCTCCACATACGCCTCCACCACCGGGTCCAACACCTCATAGGGAGGCAGGCTGTCGGCGTCCAGTTGGCCCTCCCGAAGCTCCGCGCTGGGCGGTTTGTCGAGGATCGCGACGGGAATCACGCCATCCATGGTCCCAAAAGCCTGGCCCTGCCCGTTGCGCCAGCGGCATAGCTCGTAGACCGTGGTCTTGGGCACGTCCTTCAGCACCGCGAAGCCGCCAGCCATGTCGCCGTACAGCGTGGCGTAGCCCATGGCCATCTCTGACTTATTACCGGTGGTGAGCACGATCCAGCCGAATTTGTTGGACACAGTCATCAGAACGTTGCCCCGGACGCGGGCCTGAACGTTCTCCTCGGCCACATTTGCCTCGGTGCCCTTGAAACGCTCTGCCAGCATGTCGGTCAAGGCCTGGTGGGCGGGCTCGATGGGCAACTCCCACAGGTCCAGGCCCAGGTTCCCGGCCAGCTTCTTTGAATCGCTGATGCTTCCTTCGGACGAGTAGCGGGAGGGCATGGTGATCCCAATCACGTTCTCCTTGCCCAGCGCGTCCACGGCCACCGTAGCTGTCAGCGCCGAGTCCACGCCGCCCGACAGGCCGATCAGCGCCTTGGTGAAACCCACCTTACGCAGATAGTCGCCGGTGCCCATGACCAAGGCCCGGTAGATCTCCTCTGGGCCGTCCATGCCGACTAAGATGGTCTGAGCTTCCAGCGAGGGCTTGGTTTCGGTGCCTGCCTCCGACACAGTCACGTTTTTGGGCGTGCCCACGCCGGCGCCGGCGCCGGCGTTCGCCGGTTTATGTTTCGGTCTGGCAGAAGGCTCCTTGAAGCTCAGGTCCGTTATCAAAAGGGATTCTTGGAAAGCTGGTCCTCGCGCAACCAGGCCACCGGTGGAGTCACAGATCATGCTGCCGCCGTCAAAGACCAGTTCATCTTGCCCGCCCACCGTGTTCACGTAGGCGACCGTCAGGCCGTTCTCCAAGGCCCGCTGGGCGATCATGTCTTCCCGGAAGGCCCGCTTTCCCGCGTGGAAGGGCGATGCGTTGATGTTGACGATCAGTTCAGCACCGGCCTGGCACTGGACCGTGGTGGGCCCCACCGGGTACCAGATGTCTTCGCAGATGTTGACGCCGACGGCGACTCCCCCGATGGTGTAGACCGGGCATTCCGAGCCCCTCTGGAAGTAACGCTGTTCGTCGAAGACGCCGTAGTTGGGGAGGAAAATCTTGTGATAGGTGTCGATCAGCCTGTCGTCGTAACATAGCGCGGCAGCGTTGGTGACCTGCGGCCCCACTTCTTCCGATTGCCGCTCCAGCGACACTATATGCACGTAGCCTAAGACCACCGCGATGCCCTGGGACGCCGCAGCCACTTTTTCCATGGCGGCCACGTTGTCGGTCAGGAATGATTTCTTGAAAAGAAGGTCTTCGGGAGGGTAGCCGGTGATAGCCAGTTCGGGGAAAGCGACGAGGTCCGCCTGGGCTTCCCGGGCGCGTTCCAGATAGTCCAGAATCTTGGCAGTGTTCCCGGTGATATCTCCCACGGTGGGGTTGATCTGGGCCAAGGCCAGGCGGAAGGTCCGTGCCATGCAAATCCTCGTGTGGGCTTTTGTCGAGTATACAGACTTCAGAAATGACATGCCAATCTATCGAGACGCGCGGCACAGCGCCGGACGGTGAGGCCGGCGGTGGACAAGGGCTGCCTGCCGACGCTACCATTCGGTCGTGAAACAGAGCAAGCGCACTGGTGTTGAGCCCAGCGCGGACGCAAAGGAGAATAACCATGGATTACGCCATCAACCACGTTCATATCAGGGCCAAAGACCCCAAAGAATCGGCCGCGTGGTACGAGAAGATCTTCAACGCCAAGATTGTTTCGGAGCGGGAAGTCATGCCGGGCACCATCACCATCGGCATGCAGGTCGGCGGCCCGACGCGGCTGAACATATCCTCTCAGCCGCCCAACTCCTCCCTTGAAAGGGCCATCCCCGAGCTCAATAGACTTGGACTGGAGCACTTTGGCTTCCACGTTGATGACCTGGAATCTGAGATGACCCGTTTTGAAGCTGAGGGCATCCGGGTTATATTGCCCCTGACAGTGACCCCCCAAGGGATCAAACTGGCCTACATCGAGGGTCCCGACGACGTGGTGATCGAGTTGGTCCAGGCCGCACCGTAGACACCCCCAAAAAAATACTTGGCTAGAAGGTTTGATCAGATGCCGCAAATGATGACCGGAAAACAGGCCGTATTGGAGATGCTTAAAGCGGAGGGCGTGAAGCACGTCTTCGGCAACCCCGGGACCAGCGAAGCTCCGATCATGGACCTGCTGGGCGATTACCCGGAGCTCCAATACATGCTAACCCTGCAGGAGAGCGTGGCCATGGGCATGGGCGAGTCCTACGCCAGGGCTACGGAGAAGCCGTCTTGCGTCATGCTTCATGTGGACAGCGGGCTGGCCAACGGCATCGCACTGATGCTGGACGCGCTCAACACGGGAACGCCGATGGTCATATTGTCAGCCAACTACGACGCCCGCAAGATCAATGAGACCAAGACCGACCTGGCCGAGTTGGTGCGTCCGGTCACCAAATGGTCGGTGGAGCTGAATCTTGCAGACCAGATACCGTCCGTGATGCGCCGCGCGTTCCATGAGGCCAACAGCCACCCCAAGGGGCCGGTCTACGTCGGCTTCACCGCCAACGCCCTGGAGGGTGAGGCGGAGATGAACATCGTTCCCTCGAGCAGCATCCACGACTCCTACCGTCCCGACTCACAAGGCATCGAAGCAGCGGTATCACTGATCATGGCCGCCAAAAGGCCGATGATGATGGTGGGCGACCGAGTCTCCGAGGACCACGCCAACGACCTGGCCGTGGAACTGGCGGAGCTGATGGGATTCCCGGTCCACCAGTCAAGGGGCGCCGAGGTGTCGTTTCCGACGACCCATCCCCAGTTCTTCGGCAACCATTCCCTCCGCGTCGCCAGCAGCCGGGAAGAGCTCCTGAACACGGACTTGGTCCTGGCCATCGGCATGGACGCCATGGACGAACTGTTCTACTGGGGCGACATCATCCTGGGTGAAAACACCAAGTTGGTCCACATAGACCCCATCCCCGGCCGGGCCGGAAGGTCAGAGCCCACGGACGTCGGAATCGTCTCCCACTGCGCGCTGGCCATCGAGGAACTGATCCGGTCGATAAAACCGCTGTTGACTCCAGAGTTGGAGAACGAGATCGACGGCCGGAGGATCGAAGTCGTGGCGGCAGCGGCGGACAAACGGAAGGCGTTCGACGACTCAGTAGCTGCCAAATGGGACAACAGACCAATGACCCCGGCGCGCATGATGTCGGAGTTGGCTGACGCGCTTCCGGACAACGCCATCGTGGTGGACGACTCCATCAGCAACCGCGCCACCATGCGCCATTATTTCCAGGCCCAGAAACGGGGAGACCTTAGGGCGTTCCGGGGTCAGTCCATCGGAGGCGGCATCGGCGTCACCATGGGTACCCAGGTCGCCAATCCGGACCAGCCGGTGTTCGGCATCATCGGCGACGGCAGCGCCCTGATGACCATCCAGGGTCTCTGGACCGCGGCCAATGAAAACATCCCCTGCATCTTCGTCATCTGCAACAACGGAATGTACCGCGTGTTGAAGCTGAACTTTGACGTGTACCAGCGGGAGATCCTCCAGCAAAAAGAATCGGCCGGCGAGAACCTTCCCTACTCTGACTTCCCAACGCCATTCGACGTTGCAGCCATCGCCAACAGCATGGGCGTGCACGGAGAGCGGATCACCGACCCCGCGGAGATAGCTCCGGCGGTCAAGCGGGCAGTCGCTTCCGGCAAACCAGCCGTGCTGGACATCGTCATCGACGGCTCCCTTTAGAATCCCATAAATATGGAGGCATGTTGGATATATTCGAGACCGTAGTCGCCAAAGCGGCGGGCATCACCGCCCGAAGTCCGCTGACCGCTGTCCTGAACCTGCGCAAGGAGATCCTAGAACTGACCGAGAACTCCCACGAGGCGTCGCTCCGGCCTAATCAGACCGGCAGCCTGACCTACGCCGAACGCGCCGGCCTCGCCTGCCGGATGACCAAGCGCAACAACAACCCGGTACTGACCAAGCATTACGAAACCATGTTCGGCGTAGGCAGCCAGCAGATCGCCGATACCGGGTTTGACGGTGGCGGCGACGACCGGTTGAAGGCCATCATCCGGCACACAGACCTGGTGACGCTCAACCCGAAAGAGGCGACAACAGAAGATATCTCGGCATTGCGCTCGGTAGGCCTGGATGACGCGGATATCGTCAGGCTCTCGGAGCTGATCGCCTTTATCAGCTACCAGGTGCGGGTGGTCGCGGGTCTCCGGTTAATGGCGGAGGTAGCATGAGCGAGCCGATCAAAGACTTCACCACTGTAATTCCCTTCTGGCAGCCCCGCGTAGCCCCGGTTGAATTGGAAAACGCCACGGACGAGCAACTGGAGGCGATGAAAGTAACGGTCTCCAACACCCAGATCGGAGAATACACATTGGTGCTGGCTCAGGACCCGGAGACCCTCCAACAACGCACGCCGCTCTTCAACGGAATCATGTACAGCCGGGGCGGGCTGTCCCGCGCCGAGACCGAGTTGGGCGCGGTGGCGGCTTCGGTCGTCAACCAGTGCATCTATTGCGCCGCCGTCCACGCCAACCGTTACAACGAATTGACCAAAGGCGAGTCGGTCATTGACGCAATATTCTCTCCGAGTGAAACCGATGGCGAGGATTCGCCCATCAGCCCACGCCTAAAGGCCTTGTTGGATTTCGCCACGAATCTCTCACAGTGCCCGTCCGAAGCGACGAAAGCGGACGTGGAGCGGCTGATCGAGCATGGGCTTAGCATCGGCGAGGTGCTGGACCTGGTGCTGTCGGCGTCTTTGTTCGGCTGGGCCAACCGGTTGATGCATGTGTTGGGAGACCCTCTTCCCAAGGACTAGGCCAGCCTGATATGGTCTTTAAATTTTCCCCCAAGGCCGCCACGCCCGGTGACCTCCGTTGAACTTCGCAGGGCTGCGCGAGAGGTTGGCCCAGCGGTTGCCCTTCTACTACGGCTGGGTGATATTGGCCGTGGCTTCCGTGCCCAGTTTTGGGGCGCGGCCGGTGATGGCGGTGGCCACTCTTTCGGTCTTCGTAGTGCCCATGACCGACGAGTTCGGTTGGTCGCGGGGCCAGTTCTCTGGCGCAGTCAGCCTGGGCGCCCTATTCGGGCTCATGGTCTCGCCCTTCGCCGGCAGGTTGATCGACCGGTACGGCTCCGGCGTGATGCTGTCGGCCTCGTCTGCCGTGGTGGGACTGTGCGCCATCGGTCTCTCTTTGACTTCCCCCATCTGGTCGTTCTATGCGCTTTACGTTCCGGGACGGGCGGTATTCTCCAGCCCCCTGGAGTTGGGGACCTCCACCGCCGTTAGCAACTGGTTCATCCGCCGCAGACCTATGGGTCTGGCCTATATGGGGATCATCCAGGGCATCGGACTAACCATATTCCCGGTGATCGCCCAGGTGCTGATCGACGGCTGGGGCTGGCGGACGGCGTGGCTGGCCGTGGGAATCTTCACCCTGAGCACCGGCATCATCCCGGTCCTGCTGTTGATGGCGCGCCGGCCAGAGGATATGGGACTGGAGGCCGATCCGGAGAAGGGCTGGCGGGCTGGACCCGACAGTGGAATTACCGCCGCTGGAGCGCCGCCCCCAGCCAGCAACACTGAATCCAACTACACCGTCCGCCAAGCGTTGGCGACCAGGGCCTTCTGGTTACTGGCGCTTTTCTCGGTATTCGGTTTCGTGGTGCAGGCCGGGGTTAGCCTGCACCAAGTACCCCACTACATCGGCCAGGGTGTACCCACCGCATTGGCTGCGTTAACGGCCAGCACCTTCGCCTTCGGACAGGTGCCTGGTGGCGTGTTCTGGTCGCTCTTGGCCCGGCGTGTCCCGCTTCGAGTCTTACTATCCGTAGCGGCGGCCACCATGGCGGTGGGAGCCATAGGAACCGGGTTCAGCAGTTCGCTTTCCACGGGAATACCCATGGGATTCCTATTGGGGGTCGGCGTTGGCGGGATACATCTATTGCTGAGGTTGACCTGGGCCGACTACTACGGCCGGCTCCACCTGGGCAGCATCCGGGGGTTGACCCTGCCGGCACAGATCGGCGGACAGGCTATCGGGCCGATCGTCGCTGGGTTCATGTTCGACTCCACTGGCGGCTATCAGACGCCGTTCACCGTCTTCGGGATCATAGTCGCATTTGCCGCGGTGATGGTCCTGGCCGCCACTCCGCCGGGGCCGCTGCCCCAAGGGAGTGTGTTGGTGGAACCTATTGTTGAGCCGGTGGGGGATTAGGGCGGTCAGACAGATGGTTTCGGGAGAAGCGTAGCCCCCATCCTAACCTTCCCCCGTTGCGACGGGAGAAGGGACGATATCATCTACCTAGATAGGCTCCCAATAACTCCACTCCCCTGCGCACCTGTCACCCTGAGCGAAGCCGAAGGGTCTGCCAACTTGCACTTTGGCCGATTCTTCGTCGGCCTCCGGCACTCCTCAGAATGACAGTGGTGGAGGCAAGGGGAAGGGGACCCTAACCCTCTCCCTCTGGGAGAGGGTTAGGGTGAGGGCAATTCCTTTATGCCACCCAGATTCTTCCTCGGCCTACGGCGGCCCTCAGAATTACAGTGGTGGAGGTGCAGGAAAAAGACACGAGAGGTATAGGGGCAGGGGCACGGCATGCCGCGCCCTTACGCGGAGGGCGCCTTGCGGCTGTAGACGACGTACATGGGGTCGTCTGGAGGGCTGGTCTCGGGGTTGATGAAAGTGCCCTGGATGTCCTCTAAGTTCTCGGCCGCCTCCATGTAGGTGCCCACTAGGTCCACACGGCCCCGGTCGGTGGAGTTGCGCCAGATCAGCACGGCCTTGGTGGGGAACATCCGGTTGGAGAAGCTGACGATGAATACACCGCCCGGCCTCAAAATGCGGCCAACATGGTGGAAAGTATCGACGGGCTTGGTCAGGTACTGGGCTGAAACCGTGATGACCACAGCATCGAACGTCTCATTCTCAAAGGGCAGTATGGGATTGTTGTTCACGTTATGAACAACATATCCGTCCAGGTCCGGGTTCTCCCTCAATTCAACGTCGTTCAGGCCCAGGCCGACCATCCGCTTCTTGGGGTGGTCCTGAGGCCAATGGGAACGCCAACTGCTCATCAGGTCCAGAATCTCTGAGTTCTCAGGTATCTGTTCCTTGAAGAACTTGCCGATTGCGGCGATGGCGCCGTCGTCGATATGCACGACCAGGCGCGGCATCTCATAGAAGACTCCGTCGTCTTCTTCATCTACGCGCTCGAAATACTCTGGGGTGAGCCTGGACTCGGTGATGGGCGCCTCCCGATGGGGTGAATCGACCTGCCGCGGCGGCATCGGCGAATTGTACCACGGGCCCTTCGGCTTGATCTGCCTGCTGGTAGCCAGGCCTCGCAGGGATTACAATTCGCCCACCAAACCAGACCACCTATATAGATAGATAAAGGAGCGGACAAGATGGCTGAAGAAAGCAAAGAGGAGATGCTGAAAAGAATCTCCGAAAACCGGGGTTATTCCCTGGAGATGCACCGGATCATGGCGGAAGTCGACATCGACTGGGTGACCAGCTACAACCAGTTCATCGAAGCAACCTACACGGGACAGCGGTTGTTGGACCGGAAGACCAAGGAGTTGCTGCAAGTGGCGGTGGAAGCCGCGCTCCGGGCCGACATCGACCAGATCCAAGCCCACATTCGCGTGGCGATCAAGGAAGGCGCTTCCCCCATGGAGGTCCTAGAGGCCATGCAATGCGTGATCATGCCCATGGGCGCATTGGCCTACCGCCGCGGCCTCCAAGCCTGGTCCGCCGAGACCGGCATCGGACTAGAAAAATAATTCCAAGCTAAAGAAAAGAGCGCCCGTTCTGGATACGGGCGCTCTGATAAACCATCCCCAGTAAACCCGACTGCGCCGGCGGCTATGCCGGTTTTTGCCAGTTGACCTTGTTTGTTAGCGTGCCGATTCCGTTGATGGAAATGGCGCAGACATCGCCGTCCACCATGTTCTCGGTGGCGCCGTCGGTGCCCATCCACAGCACATCACCGGGCACCAGCGTCAGGTACTCGCTCATCTTGCTGATGAAAGTGCGCACGCCGAAGATGGCCGAGGCCACATCGTATTCGCCCACGGTCCGGTCGTTGACCTTGATGACCACGTGCAAGTCGTCGGGGTTCAAGTCGGTGACGATCCACGGCCCCATGGGCTTGAACGTGTCGGTGTTCTTGGCCCGCCACATCGTGCGGTCGCCGCGCTGCCAGGTACGTTCGCTTACGTCGTTGCCGATACTGTAGCCAAGTACATAGTCCAGCGCCTGCTCCTCAGTAACGTTTCGGCAGGTCTTTCCGATGACGACCACCAACTCGCCCTCGTATTGGAGCATCTCCGTGGCGTCCTTGGGCACGATGATGTCGTGGCCGTCGGGCACCAGGGCGTTGATGGCCCGGTAGCCAACGTCCGCCTGGGTCGGCAGCACCGGCTCTTCTCCGCGCATCTGAGCGGCCCAGGTCACATGCTCCGGGTAGTTGATGCCGGCGGCATAGAAGGTCAGCGGGATCACCGGGACTTCCAGCTTAACCGCGTCCAGCTTGTGGGTATTGGAGGTCTTCGTATAACTGTCAAAGGGAGTGCCGTCAACCTCGGTCACGGTCTCGCCTTCGATGATGCCGTAGGAGATCGGTCCCCCGGTGGAAAATCTGCACCATTTCATGTTCTTCACCTCAGTCCGGGCGCGCTTTCGCAGCCCTTGATCGTTCAGGCCAATTCTACACTGCGCTCCGGCACGGTCAAGTTGGCGTGCGCCCATTCCTTTTGGGACAAGGTGGTAGAATCTAGCCGGTCTCGCGCACATCGCTGAGGCTAACTCAAAGACGATAAGGTGGAATAGCCATGCGACTGGAAGGAAAGACGGCCCTCATCACCGGCGCCAGCCGGAACATCGGCAGAGAGGTTGCGTTGACCTTCGCCCGGGAGGGCGCCGACCTGATTCTCAACACCCGCTCCAGCCAAGCCGAACTGGACGAAGTGGCCGGGATGTGCCGCGAATTGGGCGTGAAAACCCATACGGTGATCGCAGACGTTTCCGACTCGGCCAGCGTTTCCAAGATGGTGGAGGAAGGTATCGAAGCGTTGGGCAAGATCGACGTCCTGGTGAACAACGTGGCCGTCCGGCCCCACAAACCCATCCTGGAGATCACCGATGAGGAGTGGCACACAACGCTGGGGATCAACATGCACGCGGCGTTCTACCTGTGCCGGGCCGTATTGCCTGGGATGATGGAGCGCAAGACCGGCAGCATCATCGCCCTGGGCGGACAATCGGCCATCACCGGGCGTCCCGGCACCAGCATGGTGACCACGGCAAAGACCGGCGTGCTGGGCTTGATACGGGCGGTTGCGGCCGAGATGGCGCCCTACAACATCCGCGCCAACATGGTGAACCCCGGCTCCACCGACACATCAAGGGGCAACCCAGAGTGGTACCCCGAGTTCCAGGCCGGCGTGGAGCGCGGTTCAAACGAACACCTGAAAGAGATTCCCATGGGCCGCCAAGCCACCGTGCAGGACATCGCCAACGCTGTTCTCTTCTTCGCCTCCGACGAGTCGGGCTACGTCACCGGCGACAGCGTAAATGTCATGGGAGGCCGGTACATCTTCTAGCCGGGTTTACTGGGGCTCGGATTGTGTCATCGGAGTCCCTGAGGATGTAGGCGCGGGTTTTCACCCCGCCCCAAACGCCCATCAGACAAGTTTCCCGACGCAGGTCTAGCTGATGCGCCGTAGGTGGTTCGACGAGATCACCGCGACCAAGGCCTCCATTTCCGATCACACCAACGCCTGGGTTATTGTCCTCGATTTCATCCCAAATTTCTGTTTCCGCAGCTTTCAAATAGGCGTTATGCAGGTGAGTAGAGCCGGTTCAAGTTGGCGAAGCGAGCCGGGTCCAAGTCCTTGCCTTGAAGAGCGGGGTGGTCTGGGCCGTACCGGTGGGCACGGAACACCGAGTTGCCATTACCGGAGGTAGAGCCGCCGGCGTGTTCGCCGCTTGTGCCGACAAATGGATTGATGTACTCCCAAACGATGTTTTGGGCGGGCGTGACCTCGAAAATGCGGCCAGGGGCGCCTTCGCAAATCAGGGTGTTGCCGTTAGGCAATCTTTCCGCGCCGCTGATGTGGTAACTGAAAAATGATATTGGCGGGTCGCCTCGATACTCCCAGACGATTTTGTTGTCGCTTGGATCAATTTCAATAACCCGGGAGTAGCTCATTCCCTGACGGTGGGGTCCGTTGTCGAATAACAGAACGTGCCCGTTGTCCAGATAGGTGGGATTGTGCTGATGAGAGACTTCACCGGGACCCCACTTCCAACGAAACTCCCCGCTGGACCTATCGACCATGCCGACCGTACTGGTCTGACGGAAACTAACTAGAAGGTCGCCATCCTTGGCCACATTCAATGAGTTCTGGTGGGTCCACTCCAGACGGCCTTCTAGAGGGCATATCGTGTCTTCTTCCAGGCTGAGGTGTTCCCAGGACCGCCACTCACTGACGATGTCGCCTTCCGGCGTGACTTCGCGCACCGTGTCGCCCAGCATCTTTCCTTCAGTCGTGCCGGCGCTGAAACCGCCCCTCACGTCAGCGGCTAATTCTTCTGGAAGCGACTCCCACACCAAGACCAACGTGTTCCCGTTGGCCAGACGTTCGAAGTCGTGGTGCAATAATGGGTCACGGTACGCCCAGACAACGTTGCTGTCCCAATCCAACTCCAGTATCGCCCCGGCTGCTGTCCTACCGCCCCTTGGCAGAAGGTCTCGCTCCGGACGGTCTAAAAAGGAAACTTCCTGGTCCGCTGGACCGATCCGAAGCAGCAAGTGGCCGTTGGGCAGGAGGTAACTATAGTTGATTCCCTCGTCAGATCGCCATGTATGGCACACGCGGCCTTCCATGTCGACTAGATTGGTGTGATGTCCGCCGAGGTTGCTGAATAACGTGTAGCCCCGGTAACTGTTTTGTGGCGAATAATGAATCAGACCTGTTGGATGATGTGTGAACCAGCCCATGCCGGTATCGTACTCCTTGAGTTAAACCGAGTTGCTTCTTAGTTTCATCGTCTAGACCCAGAATTTTTTACAAGGCCCGGCGCCAATGCGGAAATCCAGCCGAATCAGCGGCTAATGCAACGTTGTCGCCGCTTTATGATCGAGCTCCTTCTGTAACTCTTCCACATCGCAATCGACCAGACCCGTGTGGTCTTTCAAGATCTCGGCAAATGAAGGCAATTCGCTTCGGTCGATCCGGAACTCATCCGACCACAACTTGGAGCGAAGGAACGCCTTGGGGCAGTGGGTAAACACCTCTTGGACGTGAACGACGATCGCCAGTTTGGGTGATTTTCCTTCGTAGGCCATGCTCTCCAGCAACTCGGCGTCTCTCACCAGTTGAATCTTGCCGTTGATTCGCAGGGTTTCATTCATCCCGGGAATCATGAAGATCAAACCGACCTGAGGGTTCGCTATCATATTTCTGAGAGTATCCAGGCGATTATTGCCGGGTAGATCGGGAATGGCTATCGTCCTATCATCCAATACCCGGACAAATCCTGGGTAATCTCCCTTTGGGGAAACATCACAACGACCTTCGGTATTTGACGTACCAAGGAGGATAAAGGGGCATTTTTTGATGATGGCGCGGCAATGAACATCCAGCCGGTCTATCTGCTTGTTCAACGCGCGTTCTGATGGCTGGCCAAAAATGCCACGCAATTCAGCTTCTTCGGTGATTACATCGGTGAATCGTTCTATCAACATGTCCGAGCTCCGTATGGTGAGTATATTACGTGATAATAATCAATATAATTTAATGCAAAAATCAAATCAAGCGACCTACGGCGAAGCCGTGGTCCTTAGACGGGTCCTCCGGTGCATCGGGAAGACTCTCGATTTTCGTCCGAGTTCAGCTTGAGCGTGCTAGGGCAACTGTTATGCCCCAAATTTAGGTCCTAGCCGAACCCTTCAAAAACGCCTCGGCTACAACCAGATCATCCGCAGTCGTAACTTTGATGTTCTCGTAAGCGCCGAGGAACATCTTGACTGGGTGGCCTAGGGCTTCGACCATGGCTGCGTCATCGGTTACGTCTTGGGTGCAGGTGCGGTGGGCTTCTAGCAAGAGGTCATAGCGGAATACTTGGGGGGTTTGGGCGGCCCAGAGTTGGGAGCGGTCCGGGGTCTCGCTGACCATCTGGTCGGGCGTGACCAATTTGATGGTGTCTTTGACCGGGACACCGGCCACGGCGGAGCCGCACTCGGCGGCGGCGTCCAGTCCCCGCTGCAGCATGGCGTAATCCAAGCAGGGCCGTGCGCCGTCATGGACCATGACCCAGTCGCAGGGAGAAAGCAGCTCCAGGCCGTTCCGGACCGAGTCCTGACGTCTTAATCCGCCGGCGCACACGTGGGCCACCTTTTTGTAGCCGCGTTCTTCAACCAATCTCCGGCCTTGCTCCAGAGAATCTCCGGCCAATACCAAGATTATCTGGTCGATCAGGGAAGACGATTCGAAGCGGTCAAGGGTATGTGCAACCAGGGGACGACCCAGTATGGAAGCGAAGGTCTTGTCCACTCCTCCCATACGGATGCTGCGCCCGGCCGCCACTATCACCGCGCCTACTTGGGCCACTGAATCTCCAGCATTGCCTGTCTATCAGGCGTTAATCGCCTTTGGGTTGGGCGAAGATGATGCGTCCGGCCGCGGTCTGTAGCACCCTGGTGACGACAACATCGTGGAAGGCGTTCAGATAGCGCCGGCCGCCCTCGATCACCACCATGGTGCCGTCATCCAGGTAGGCCACTCCCTGCCCAACTTCCTTGCCCTCTTGGACGATGTTCACCCGCAGCTCTTCGCCGGGGAGAACGATGGACTTTAGAGCGTTGGCCAGTTCGTTAACGTTCAAGACCTGGACACCCTGGAGTTCGGCAACCCGGTTCAGGTTGTAGTCGGTGGTGAGGATGGCCGATTTTGTCTCCTTGGCCAGTTGCACCAGGACGGCGTCCACTTCTTTTCCGTTCTCCACGCCCACGTCTAGGACTTGGAGGGGGACCGCATCGTCCTTCCGAAGTTTGCCTAGAACTTCCAGGCCCCGCCGGCCGCGGTTGCGGCGGAGTGGGTCGCTGGAGTCAGCGATGTGGCGCAATTCGTCCAACACAAAGCGCGGCACGACCAAGGAGCCTTCCAAGAAGCCGGTGATGCTGAGGTCGGCGATACGGCCGTCGATGATCGCACTTGTGTCCACCAGAATATTGCCGTTCCGGGAGGATTTCGAGGGTTTGACCTTGTCTGCCTTGCCGGTCCAACCGTTACCGTTTGAGGTGACTCCCGTTCCCGTCATGATGGGGCCCATAGCCGACCCTTCAGACCGGGAGGGCGCTTCCAGACCGGGGAATATGGCTCGCACGTCTCGTTCCCGCTGGACTCCCAGGCTGAGGCCAAAGAGACCCAAGACCACGTTCACGATGACCGGAACGCCCCAACCAGGCCAACCGTCCAACGTGTACAAAGGTATGGAAACAAGCGAGGCAATCACCAGGCCTACCAATAGGCCTGCCGTGCCTGAGATCAATGCTGAGCCGGGAAGGGAATCGATATATTCGGCGCTCGCGCGCCAGGGCTTGAGGATCAGGTAGGGGACTAAGACTCCCCCAATGATTACGCCGGCCAGGGTCGATGCGAGACCCCAAGGAAGAAATTCTGCTTTATCTATGGATAATTCGGATATATATAGTCCGAGCCGCCAGCCGATTACCCCAAGACCCCCTGCGCTCAACGCTCTGAACAGCCAAAGGGCCAACATCGGAGACCACCTCCTTTTCAGCTATGCCGCCCGGCTTTGGGTAGGCCGGGCCGGCGATCGCCGGTTGTTTTTATTTTTAATGTTTGCCAGAAATCTAGTTGTCTTTTCGCCCTCAACCGGGCCCGATTACAAGTGGCTCAGGGCACTGATTTAGCTTCGATTACGAGAAACGTACAGTATTACTCGACCTTTTGAGAATAGCACATGTACCCATGTTGGGGAAGCCATTTTACGGGAGTCGGTCCATAAGTACCGACTTATTGGCCCCATAGCGGCGGCGTGCCTAACCATCTGTCCCAACCTGTCAGCCCCGTCGTATACTTCAAGGCGAACAAGGGAGCTGAATCGGGATACAGTCACGGTCTCATTTGATCAGGGAGTTTTTTCATGACTAGCGGAAGCAAGCCGAGGGTATATCTGGTGGGTACCGGCGGGAGCATATCCTTCGTGGGACGCACCCGCACCGACTACACGAATTACAGCTATGACCGCAAGCACCTAACCATCGATGAGATGCTGGAGCGGGTGCCCGAGGTCTTGGAGTTCGCGGATGTGCGTACGGAACAGTTTCTGAACCTGGGGAGCACCGACGTCACGCCCAAACACTGGCTGGGGCTGGCCAAGCGCATCAACCAGATCTTCCGGGACGACGCCGACGCCGCGGGCGTGGCCGTTACCCATGGAACAGCGACCTTGGAAGAGACCGCCTATTTTCTAAACCTGACGGTCAAGAGCAGGAAGCCCGTGGTTGTAACCGGCGCCATGCGCCCCCCCACCGGCCTGGGCACTGACTCAGAAGTGAACCTGATCGACTGCATCCGGGTGGCGGCGGCCCCACAATCGGCGGGCCGGGGTGTGCTGACCATCTTGAACAACCAGATCCAGGCGGCGCGGGACGTAACCAAGACCAACAGCTACCGCCTGGAAACTTTTCAGGCTCCGGATTTTGGCTTCTTGGGCTATGCCGACTCGGACGAGAGCGTGGTCTTCTACCGGCGCACCGACCGCGCCCACACAGTCGATTCGGAGTTCGACGTGGCTGACATAGACCAACTGCCGAGGGTGGACATCGCGCCTGCCTACGCCGGAGCCGACGGACTGGTGATAAAAGCCCTGGCCCAGGCTGGGGTAGACGGCATCGTGGCAGCGGGGCTGGGCAGCGGGGGTTCGCCGCCTCCGTTCATGGCTGCTTTGAAGGAAGCATCGGACGCCGGTATGCCCGTGGTAATCGCCACCGGCACCGGAAGCGGCCGCGTCATGCAGACTCGCCGCTTCACCGAAGATGGCTACATAGTGGCGGACAACCTCACGCCCAAGAAGGCGCGAATCCTGCTGATGCTGGCTCTGACCGTCACCAAGGAACCGGCGGAGATCCAGCGGATGATGCTGACTTATTGAGGGGGAACGCTAGCCTTCTCCATCAGCATCTGGGGTGACCAGACCGTGCTGGTTTGCGAAAGACGCCGCTTCAGCCCGGTTGGCGGCGCAGGTCTTGTTGAGGATGTTCCCGACGTGGGTGGTGACCGTCCGAACGGCGATGACAAGTCCATCGGCGATCTCCTGGTCGGTGCGGCCTGTCGCGATCAGACGTATTACGTCAACCTCCCGCTGGGTGAGGCCGCCGGCAAGGGGCGAGACTCGCGCGGGGGCCAACTGCATCTTGTCTTCAAGTGCTACAACCCGCTCAATGAGCGGACTCATGGCCAACTCGCTGGAAATCGATAGTGCCTCGTCCGCCAGCGATCCGGCTTTCTGGGTATCACCAGGTCCGTTTCTTTGGAAAAGGGCTTCCGCGTAGTCATAGCAAGACCAGGCGAGTTCGGGCCGGTAACTCCCGTTGCGGCAGAACGTCAAGGCTTCCTCGAAATGTTCTACAGCCAGATCTAGGTTGTCCATCGTGCGGGCTAGGAGTCCAAGAAGGCGGTCGAAAACAAATGAAATCTCTGCCATTGCGGTTCCCCGGCAGGCCGTTAGAAAAGCGTAGTGGTCCGAGGAGGCAGCGGAATCCCCGCGTTGCACCGCTAAGAAACCCAGTCCGGCTCTGGCGCCGAGCATCACAAATCGGGAGGATCTGGGAGCGGTGAGTACTGGTTCCGCGGCGACTTCGGCAGCCTCGAATCCGCGGCTGTCGCCGTTGATCCGGCCACCGAATGAAATCCCAAGCGCCGCGAGCATATATTCTATCGTTGGGCCGGGAGAAGTGAGCCGCATGGATTCCAGAAGGCGCTCCAGGTATACCTCTGCCTGGCCGGATTCGCCGAGCTCCAACTCCAATTGCATGCGCGTCGCCAGGCACCGGGAGTCCATGGACAGATTCGTTAGGATTTGGTCAGAAAATCGGCGAGCCGCTTCCCAATCGCCTTCGTAGATGGACGCCTGCGCACTCAAGAAATAGGCGCTGGACAACCAGAAGCGGTCCCGGAGTCTTTCCGCCAGATCCCGCATGGCCTCTAAGTGTTGTTTCGCCCCTTGAAGGTCCCCGGTTAGCATTCGACCACCGGCGGCTCTGTATTGAACACCCAACTCGGCCCGAGGGTTATCCAGCAGGCGTGCCAACTCCGGCCCCCGCAAACCTTTCTCCAGCGCTGCTTGAAATTGGCATTCGAAGGTATCGACGCTGGCAGCATTGCCCAAGGTGCGTAACTCGAGGTCCGCATCCTCCTCCCCTTGGGCGATAACCATAGCCCGCGCGAATGCGTCCTGCGCGGCGTCAACGTCGCTTTCCTCGAAGTACACATGTAAGGCGAATTGGGACAGAAGACGCCCTTCATCATGAGAACCGCGCTCGACCAGTTCCAGGGCTCGGCGGGTGAGTTGGGCCGCACCTGACAGCATGCCCTGCGCCATGGGCAGCGGTTGTTGCGCGACCGCAACGGCACGGTCCGCGTCACCTGCTTCCGCATAGTAGTCGAAAGCGCGGCGCAGGCAAGACACAGCCTCTGATAGCCTGTGCCGTTCCACTGTGGCAAGCTGGGCGCAACCCTTCCCAAACAGAAGGGCGGCCGCCTTCTCGTCAGGTGCGGGCTGGGCGCCGGTCAACGTGACGCCCATAGACGCCAGTACCCGGTCAAAGTGGTCTAGCGCTCCTTCAAAGGCATAAACCTCAAGCGCCCTCTCTCCGGCAAAGGTGGCGTATCTCACAAACTTTTCCGGTCCCAACACAGAAGACGCCTCGAAGAAATGGTGGGCCAGCTCGTCGACATGTTCACCCGGCTGGTCTCCGTACAAAGTCTCCAGTGTTTCACCGATCTTGGCGTGGAGCCGCACTCTTCTCCTGGTGGAAAGCCGCTCCCGCAATGTTTGTTGGACCAGGGCGTGGCTGAACTGGTAGACATCGGCTTGTCCTGGGACCTCTTGAATCAGATAGGCGTCCAGCCCTTCATCCATAGATCCCAGCAACTGGGTTTCCGGAATCTCATCGCTCAAGAGTCCCAACAACCCAAAGTCGAATTGGCGGCCGATGACTGCGGCAGTCGTAAGGACGGTTTCGAACTCTGTTGATAACCGGTTGAGCCGCTGTCCAATCACTTCCAATACGCTCTGGGGTATCTCCAACCCAGCCGCATCGTATTCCTCAGGTCCGGCGCTGGAGCCGCGCCTTTCTCCAAGCAGCCGTATGACCTCGGTCGTGAAAAAGGGATTGCCTTCTGTGTGACCATAGATGGCCTGGACCAATTCTTGGGAGGGCGCGGCGCCGCTGATGTCCTTGATCAACTGGGCGACGTATTCGCCCTCCAGCCCTCCCAACTCTTCTCTGTGATAAGACTCGGTACGGGCCAGTTGGGCCAGGGTACTAGACAGAGGATGCTTGCGAGACACCTCGATATCGCGGTAGGTTCCCAGGACCATGATCTTGCTGTCGAACAGCAGGTTGGATAGGAACTCCAGCAGCAACAGAGACGGCTGGTCCGCCCATTGAAGATCATCGAGGACCAGCATCATTGGCTGAGACTAGGCGATGTTCTTGAGAAAGTTGGAGATCGACTCGAAGAGACGGAACCGCGCCTGTTCCGGCTCAAGGGGCGATTGCGGCTTGAGGTCAGGCAGTTTGTCCAGGACTTCGGGGATGATTTCCGAGATATCGGCCGCCCCGGGGCCCATCTGGGTGGCAAGGGGCCCGGGATCAGTCCGTTGGATATAAAATCGGATCAGCTGCACCCATGGCCAATAGGGCGGCGCGCCCTGTTGCTCGTGACACGACCCCCACCACACCTGAGCGCCCAACAATTCGGCATAGGCGGCCAATTCTTGGGCCATCCGGGTCTTCCCGATGCCTGGTTCTCCGGCCAGCATCACAACCCGGCCGTGACCCGCTATAGCGGCATCCATGGCGGCGCTAAGGCCAGCCATTTCGCGCTCGCGGCCGACGAATATCCGCCCCGTTTGTCCTGATCGGGTCACGCGTTAACCGTCCTTAAGATCTGGAGGAATTTGACACTGAATCAGTGCTCGTTCGCTTCAAAAAATAAGAGCGCCTGGACCAATCCAGGCGCTCTTATCTCGTCGAAGCCGATTCAGCTTTGGAGAACCGTTCAGCCCCTTATTTTGGGCGGTCTGGCGCGCCCACTACCTCGTCGTAGAGGTGTTCTTCTGAGATCACGTTGTTCTTCTTGAAACCCTCGATTTCTTCGGCGGAGTAGCCCAAGATATCGGACAAGATTTCGTCGTTGTGCTCTCCAACCTTGGGGGTGGTGCCGATGTTCACGGGAGTGCGGGAGAAGTGCCAGTAGTCTCCGGAAACGGCGATGGTGCCGGCCAGAAAGTCGTCCACCTCCACCATGGTGCGGCGCTCCCAGGGATGGGGGTCGGCCTCGGCCATGGGAATGTCGTTCACGGGGGCGGCGACCACGTCGTGCTCGGTGAAGTGGGCGATGGCCTGATCCATGGTCATGGTGGCCAGGAGCTCGTTCAGCGCCTCATTCACGACGGCCGCGTTCTTGGCGCGCTCCGGGCGGGTGTTGAAACGCGGGTCTTCAAGCCACTCGGGCTTGCCCAGGGCGTTGCAGACACGGTACCAGTGGTGCTGGTCACCGGCCGACAACAGCACCCAGCCCTCTTTGCAGGGGTAGATGCCCGAGGGCGGGGCCGAGGAATTTGAGTCTCCCCGCGTGGGCTTGATGCCGGAGCCGTGGTAGGCGGTGATGGGAATCTCAGTCATGGAATAACCGGTGTCGGCCAAGCACACGTCCATGGACTGGCCCAAGCCTGAGACCTCGCGCTCGTGAAGAGCGGCGAGGCAGCCGATGGCGGCGTGCAGGGAGGTGATGCGGTCGATGATTGGGACCCCGGTCCGGATGGGGGGCATGCCTTCGTCTCCCGTGAGCATGGTGATGCCGGACATGGTCTGGCCGATGGGGTCGTAGCCGATCTGGTCGCTATAGGGACCGAACTGGCCGTAGGCGGAGACGTTCACCATGATGATGCGGGGGTTGAGCTTCTTGAGTTCTTCGTAGCCGAAGCCCATCTTTTCGATAGTGCCGGGCCGGAAGTTCTGGATCAGGACATCCGAGACTTTGATGAGCTTTCGCAGGGCCTCTTTGCCCTCTTCTTTTCGGAGGTCCATGGCCAGGGATTTCTTGCCGGAGTTGTACTGGACCCAATAGGAGGACTGCTTCTTAACCCAGGGGCCATGATAGCGGGTTTCTTCACCGCCAAGGCGCTCGACCTTGATCACCTCGGCGCCCATGCGGGCCAACACTTGGGCGCATCTGGGACCGGCCTGGTGACGTCCCAGGTCTATCACGCGAATATTTTCCAATGGATGGTTGAGAGCGGCCATGGGTAGAAGACCCCCTGAATAGCAGATGTGGCGGCCAGGGGCAATTGTAAGACTGACTATGGGAAAGAGCAAGGCGCATGGTGGAGCCAGGCAGCGTTAAGAAAAGGGGCTGGAGATGAAAAACAGTGGCTAAATTAATGCGGCCCGGCTTTCTCGCCGGGCCGCTAGATCGTTAAGCCGCAATCTCAGTGAGGACCCTGACGGGCCGGTCTTTAGGCAGGGTGTAGGACCCGAGGTAGGCGGCGAACCTCACGTGAGCTTCTTCGGCGGTTGTGAGGTAGTGGCCGCATTGGAAGCAATCGATGTATATGCCGTAAATGTCAGAGGTTTCGTATAGGTCTCCGCGACACTGGGGACAGCTCTTTAGCCAGAACATTGTTTTACCTCCTTGCCACGTTATGGTTAACTCGTATTGTCAACTCACTGCGTTGGCATGAGTTTAAGCATGGATAAATTACCAGTCCGTTACTCCAATGTTTTATTCCTGTTGTTTTTGTGTGGGAGTTAGCATCTAGTGGCCGTGGCCTTCGGGTTCGTCGTGCTCCTCTTCATGGGCGTCTTCGGCCAAGTCTTCCATTTCGTGGGCCGCATCGCCGACAAGGGCCGACGACCGGACCAGACCGGCGTGCACCTCCGATGGGGTAAGGTCGTTTACCTGGGTGCCGGCCAGCATGTTTTCTATGATATGGGTGCCTTCGTGGATGTTACCGGCTTCGATCTCTGCTTTCGCCTCATTCATCTGCGACAGGTGCTGGCCGGTTACGAGACCGGCGATGTGGTCGATATGGTGGACCGCCTCAGTTGCGGCCTCATCCTCCAACGCAAAGAGCGTCATCCAATGGTGCTGGGCCGATTCCAGGGCCGAATCGTCCAAGCTCACGTAAAGGTGGTCGCCACCTAAGGATTCGATGTATTGGGCGATCTGGTCGAGTTCAACGTTGGAGATCTGTGACGGCGGGAACACCGGCATTACCCCCAAAGGCGCCCGGGCCTGACCCTTCACTTGGGCGGCGGTGTGGCCGGCCAGCCCCGGCGCGATGGAGGTGCCTTGAGCCGCGGAACCGTGGCAGGCGCTACAGGCATTGGCGGTGAAGAGCCGCTGCCCTTCCGATGCCGCAGCCGATAATTGCTGGCTGGGTGTAGGCTCGCCGCCGCCGCCGCCACAGGCTGCGATCAGCAAGAACAGGCCGGCGATCAAGGCGAAAAACCCTATTGGCTTCATTTTCCCGACGTTCCTTTTACTAAAATCCGTTAGGGCAGGTCACCTGGCCCGGCACTCTACCACCGCTTCCGGTCTGCCACGGGAATCTCCAGGATCATCACGTCTTGATAGTTGCCCCAACAGTCCTTGATCCGGTCTTCCAAGGTTGCGACTTCTTTGAAGCCGACCCGCTCAGCGGCGCGGGCCGCTTCCTTCTCCCGCTGGACCACGAGCTCAAAGGCGACCTTGGCCAGGCCTAGCTTGGCGGCGATGTTGAAGACCTCTCGGATCAGGCGGCCCCCCAGACCCACTTCCCGGTAGGCGGGTTCCATGACGACTCTAACCTCGCCGATGTGTTGCCGCGCCGGCGTCTCTCAGGCGCCCGCGAGGCAGACTCTCGGAGGTCGGTAAAACTGGCGCGGTGACGTTACAAAGCATCCTCGCCCGTTTCGCCTGTCCTGACTTTGATGGCATTGCTCACCGGGTAGATAAAGATCTTGCCGTCCCCGATGTTGCCCGTGCGTGGGTGTTCCACTATCGTGTCAACTGCCGTCTGGGTGAAATCATCGTGGACCACCAGTTCGAGTTTCACCTTGGGCAGCATGTCGATCTCATACCGGCCGACGCCCCGGGAACCACCGGCGGTAACTCCACGTTGGGCGCCGCGGCCGGTGACGTTAACCACGTTTAGCCCAATCAGGCCAACCGCGACCAAGGCTTCTTTGACGTCGTTAAGTTTCTCCGGTCTGATGATTGCCTCCACCTTATTCATGGAATCCTCCCAATCATTGCAGAATGCCCGCGTTCGCTTCCTCTAGTACTCCCGGCGGGCCGATGGCCAGCCTGGCCCCCGGCATCCAAGCAGGGCGAAGCGCCTCACCAAGCTTGACGATTTTACCTGCGGATATCAAGGGCCATGGGGTTGGAATACGCCTGCTGGTTGGAGACCGTTGACGTGCTGAACGGTGGCCGTGAGGGCCGATCAAAACTGGGCCTGATCTTCGCGACCGCCCGAGCTTTCGTCACTATCTCCGCTGTCGCGGTTCGTGGGCTTAGCGGCCGCCAGCTTGATCCAGTCGGCCAAGTTGCCGGTGTCCACGTCCTTCAAAAGGTAGGCGTTCACACCAGCCTCGTAGGCAAGACACCGTTCGTTGGGGTCCAGATAAGAAGTGAGGATGGCAACCGTGGTCCGTTCGACGGCGGCCATGGCCCTCCGGCAGATATCGATGCCGTCCGCCCGTTTCATCTTGGTGTCGATGAGCACCACATCCGGGCTCAGCTCCTGAATCTCACGGACCGCCTCTTCTCCGTTGCAGGAGGACCCAACCACGTCCAGTCCGGGCATGGAAGCCAGGCGCCAGGCGAGTATGTTTCTGGCGGGCCGGTGTTCGTCGATCAGAAAAATTCGAATGGCCATATCAACTTCGCGCCACGAGAAACTTGGCGAAATTAGAAGCTTCGCCGGTGCGGGCAAATCAAAGATACGGCGGATGGATAGGTGGGCGAGAGTGCCAAAGGTAATTCTTTTGATGGGCCGATTGGGATATAAAACGGGGCCGAATGTTGCGCGCACCAGCCGGCCCATTAAACTCAAAACGCCGTACGCCTGAACCAGGCTTAGCTGTTGTATTCGCGGCGGCCCCGGCGTTCAGCCAAGAATGCGGCGGCTTGGGACCGGCGGGACACCTCGAGCTTGCCCAGGATGTTGCTCACGTAATTCTTGACCGTCTTGTCGCTCAGGTTGATCTGGCCCGCGATCTCCCGATTGGTCTGGCCTTCGGCGATCAGTTCTAGGATCTTTTGCTCTTGGTCCGTCAATTGGGCCAGCACGTCCTCTTCCTTGCCTCGCCGCACGCGCTCCAACACCCCGGCGGTGACCGCTGGGTCCAACAACGACTGCCCGGCGCCCACCCGGCGGATGGCGTCGACTATCTCTTGGGAGCGGATCTCCTTCAGCAGATACCCGGATGCGCCGGCCATGATGGAGCCCATCACAGCTTCCTCGTCGCTATATGAGGTCAGCATCAGGACTTTTACGTCAGGGTTTTCGTCGCGGATGTCACGGCAGGCCTCTATGCCCGTACCGTCGGGCAGTCGGATGTCCATCACCACCACATCTGGGACCGACTCGCGGGCCTTCTCCACGGCTTCGGCCACGGTGCCGGCCTCGGCGACGACAGAGAGGTCTTCCTGGCGGGAGATCAGCATGGCCAAACCCCTGCGCACGATGTCATGGTCATCGACTATCAGGACCTTAAGCTTGGGATTTGCTGCCATTTACCTCTCCTCGGACCAGCGATGGGCAGCGCCGGCATTCTGGCGGTTATAGGTTACACCAGGGGAGGCCAAGCCGTGGGAACGGGCACCGGGACTTTGATGTCCAGAGTGGTCCCGCCGCCCGGAGAACTGGTGATATGGAGGACCCCGCCCAGGCGCTCCGCCCGGTCTTTGATATTGGGCAGGCCGTACCCACGACCCAGTTCCGCAGTTTCCGGATCGAAACCGGCCCCGTCGTCGGCGATCGTTAGGCGGATATCACCGTCGCTGACGGCAAGAGAAACCGACACTTTCTCTGCATGGTCGTATTTCTCGATGTTGGAGAAGGACTCTTGGAGGATATGCCAGATGTTCACGAAATAGCGCTCGGGCAGAAGAAATGGGTCCAGGTTGAGGTTAACCGTGACTGCGACTCCCGCACGGTCTTCGAGATAGCCGACCAGAGAAACCAGCGCCTCCTCCAAGCGCCGCCCCTGCAGTTCCGTTGGGCGTAGGTCCATGATGTAACGGCGGATGTCTCCGATTACTTGGTTCAGATCGTCGACGACGCCCTCCAGGCGTGGCTGGACGGTCTCCGGTTCCTCTCCGGCCTGGCTGGAGATGTCCTCCAAGGTCAGTCCCACGGCGTACATCGACTGGATAACGCCGTCGTGGAGGTCCCGGCCGATGCCATCACGCTCGTCGGCAACCGCCAACCGCTGGGACTGGTCTTGCTGTTGGAGCAACAGGTTGATGTTTTCCATGGCCACTGCCAACTGGCCGGCCAGGGTTTCCAAAGTCTTGACGTCGCTACCGTCGAATATGTTGGTTCCCGTGCTGTCAACGTTGATCACGGCCACCGTCTCTTCCTTGACCATCACCGGGACCGCCAACTCAGCAGCAGTCTCGAAACCGTCCACCGGGTTGTGCCTGGGATCTTCGCGTACGTCATTGCAGAGGGCCGTCTGGCCGGTCCGGGCGACCCAAGCGGCGATGCCATGGTCCAGGGGCCGATGGGTCCCCACAGGGACCTTGCCCGCCATGAGGCCAGCCACAGCACGCACCTCGATGGCGTTATTCTCACGGTCCACCCAGAAGATTTGAACGTTCTCGTATTGGAATCCCTCTCGCAGCAATTCCGCCACCTTTTCCAGCAGCCGGCCCAGATCGAAGATGCGGGTCAATTCCCGTCCCATGAGGTTCAGTACGTCGAGCTGGGCCGACCGGCGGGTCTCGGCTTCGTAGAGTCGGGCGTTCTCAATGGCCACCGCCGCCTGGGCGGCGAAAAGGGTGGCGATGTTTTCATCTCCGGCGGAGAATTCCTCAGATCCGATCTTGTCCGTGAGGTATAGGTTGCCCTAAACCCTGCCCTTGAAGATGATGGGCACGCCCAAGAAGCTGCGCATGGGTGGGTGGGTGGCGGGAAAACCTCCCGAATCCGGATGTTGGGTCAGGTCGTGCAATCGAAGTGACTGTCCTTCTCGAAGGACTATCCCAAGGATGCCTTTGCCTTCAGGCGGGTCTCCGATACGCTCCCGGCCGGCGTCGGAGATGCCCGCGGTTATGAACTGGACCAATGACCCATCTTCGCCGAGGATGCCCAACGCACTATAGGTGGCCGAGACCAATTCCTTACTGAGGTCAGCCACCTGTTGCAAGACCATATCCAACGACAAGTTGGATGTCAGAGTGCGGATGGCCTCGTGGAGCGCGCTGGGGTCCGTGGAGGACGCTTGCTGGTTAGTCGGGCCGGTGGCGTCCTTGGGTGGGTTGGTCATGATTTCGTTGAGACCTTAGGTTAAAAACCTTTACCAAGTCATTATAGCCAGCGGCCAACGGCTAACACACCGTTCCAGAGACCCCGGCGAGTTGTCCAAGATAACCGCCGATGATGTTTGGGAGCGTGGCACGGCTTTTGGGTCGCCGGAGCGGGTGGTCACCCAGATGAAGCGCTACATGCACGAGGCGGGCGCGACGAGCTTCTTGCACCAGATGCGCATCGGGGGCCTGGAACACAAGAAGGTGATGCGGTCCATGGAGCTCTACGCCAAACATGTGATGGCTGCTCTCAGGGAAGAGGAGGTCCGAATGAAGACGGCCACCGCCGTGATCTAGCGTCCAATCTTCTAAAAGACGGGCCTAACAAGACCGGCAGCAACCACTGCCGGCCTATTATTTCGACTCTCGTTATGTCAGTGACGCCTATATATTGGTTTAAGTATAAAAAATAGTTTAAAATAGTTTAAAATTCCGTTGACATAAAGGCTGCCCGGCAAGTAACGTCAGAGGATGTGAAGCGGTGGAAAAGGTTTCGGCCCGGCCGACCTGTCAAACTGAACGCCGCTCGCATCATGGGGCCTGGTCCGGCCCAACGCGCTAGCGCAGGGTTATCCCCTGCCTGGAGGTTGATCATGGTGATTGAGAAAGACTTGGTGGAGACCGATGCAGTCACGGCGGTGGCCGAAGAAACGGCTGAGTCAGCCTGCAAACACCATTGGGTCATCGAAACGGCTAATGGTCCAGTTAGCTGGGGAGAATGCCAGATCTGCCATGAAGGCAAGGAGTTTCAGAACTCCATCACCGACGGCGACCGGGACTACTAGACCACCGGTAGGCCGGCGGGCTTCGGTCCGCGAATCTTTTTGACAATAAGCCAGGTCGATATTCGGGCCTGGCGCCGTGGGATTCCGCCAAAAGAATTCGGAGGGAGATGTGCGGTCCGGCTGGCTTCGGGCTGACACTAGAGGAAGGGTGAGATGAGAGTACTTTGGATCGGTTTCGGACAGGCGGGGGGCAAGATCTCCAATTCCTTGATGGGAATGAACCGCCGCCTATACAGCGCCATCGCCATCAACACTGAAGAGGCTGACCTCTCCGGCTTGCGATACATCCGGGAGAAGGTCTTGATCGGGAAATACGCCCTCCGGGGACGGGGTGTCGGCTCAGACATCGACCTGGGCGCCAGCATCGCCGAAAAGTCGTTGGCCCAGATGATGGACTCCATCGACGCCATGGTGCGGAAAAAGGACCCCGAAGTGATCTGGATCGCGGCCGGCCTGGCCGGCGGGACGGGCGCTGGGGGCAGTTTCGTCCTGGCCAACGAACTGAAGAAGATCTACAAACACATCCCGGTCTACGGCATCGGCGTGATCCCTTCCGTTTCCGGAATGCCCAGCGACAAAGAGGCGCTGAACCTCTCGAACACGGTCAAGAGTTTCGAGCTCTGGAACCATTACTTCAACAACATCCTGCTGGTGGACAATCAGCAGTACGAACGGGCCCATGTCACCCGGGAATCGGTGGAGCAGATGTTCCAGCGGGTCAACGAGAACCTGGCCCAGACCCTGACCACCATCCTGACGGCAGGCGAGATACGCCCGCCGCCCCAAGAGGTGTTCAGTTCCTCGGAGATCAAGGCTACTTTGGGGCTGATCGGTGACGTTTCGACCATCGGCCACTGCGCCGAAGAGGTCAAAGTAAAGTCCCAGTTCTGGCGCGGTGGCATGGAACCTGGCACCCATGAGCTGGAAGACATCATCGAGCGGAGTGTTGAGAAGAGCTCCCTCACCTTCCCAACAGATGTGTCAGGCGCGCGGTCAGCATCGCTGATAGTCCACGGCAGGCCGGAGCACCTTTACACCCAGGCGATATCGGTGGGCAGGGCCAAGCTAGAAGAGCTGACTACCGTCGGCAAGGTCCGTTACGGCGATTACCCGGACCGCCGCACCAAGTATCTGTCGGCGATCACCATCGTCTCGGGAATCACCGACTTTACCCGCTTGGACCAGATGCGGAAACGGGTGCAGGAACTGAACGGTTCCACGCCAACGAACCATCACACAATGAGGGACAGCGTGGTGGAGCCTTCGGTCATCTAAGTAAGAACATCACCTAGCATAGCGAACAAAAGGCCGGTGGGATTTCGAAATCCCACCGGCCTTTTGCGTAAGGGCACGGTCCCGATAAACAGGGAAGCCTCTACGCCGGTTTGTCGCCGTACTATTACTTACAGGATGGCCACTGGGTTCACGGGAGAGCCGGTGCCGCCGACCACCCGTAGTGGATTGACGGTGAGCATGAATTCGTAGCGTCCCTCTTCGGCGCAGGCCTCGGCCAGAGGCTGCAGCAAGGCGTTGTCCAGCAGACCGATACCATAGGCGAAGATGGAGCCGTGGACCGACCAGGCAAGATCGTAGCCGTTGGGAGTGAAGTCCATCATGTCCCAGACCAAGAGGCAGCAATCGGACTCACGGATGAACTTCAGGCAGGAAGCGTGCAGTCCGGGCCGTTCGTTGGGGTTTCCGCCCCAGAGCGGGTTGCCGTCTTCATTCCACTTGTCCCGGCCGCTGTAGACGACCAATGCATCGCCCGGCAACATCTCCACGCCTTGGGCCTTCGCGATGTCTTCCAACTCCCAGCCGTGGACCGGGGTGTCCATGGTCACGTAGGGGACTCCCCGGAACTTGGGAACGTCCAGGAGAACGCCGCGGGTGATGATCCCCTCTTTCCAATGCTCGACCGACCCCCAGACCGCGCCGTCCATGGTGACCGTTTCGTCGTGGGTGCGCCCGTTCCACATACCGTTCTCGTCCCACACGTGGCAGAGCGCGTCCAGGTGGGTGGTGGCGGTGCCGTGGTAGGAGATCCCATAGTAGTCCGCGGAGAACCCGGCGTTCTCGCCGCGGAAGACCTTTTTCATGTAGTGGTGTGCCGGAGTGGGGTTATTCGGCGCCGGGGTCTTGGGGAACTCCCGGCTGAGGCAGACCGCCCGGCCCGACTTGATCGTCGCCGCCGCGGCAAGCCGCTTCTCCGGGGTGACCATGTTCATCGCGCCCATCTGGTCGTCGTCGCCCCAGCGGCCCCAGTTACGGTCTTCCTTTAGATACGCCAGGACTTCGGTTTTAGTTGGTACGCGGCGCTCCATCGTCCCCTCCGTCTTTTGATAGCAGGTTTGTGCCCAGTTCGGAGACACGATAGCAGAGCGCACACAGCGGCGCAATTTATGGCCCAGTGTCAGGCTGACGCTTGCGGTTGAGAGCCCGCGTTCGCGAACGTTCGTGGTGAGCCACGTCGAACCATAATTTCGCAGTAAACGCGTCCTTCGACGGGCTCAGGATGAGCGGAGGGGGGTGTCAGGCTGACGCTTGCGGTTGAGAGTCCGCGTTAGCGACCGTTCATGGTGAGCCACGTCGAACCATGATTACGCAGTAATTGCGTCCTTCGACAGGCTCAAGACAGTCTCAGGATGAGCGGAGGTGGTCTCCGAAGACAAGCGATCTTGGCCCGCCTATTTCAAGGACTGCCGCAGGCAGGTGAAGAAGCGGTCCATCATGTTTCTCGCGAAGCTCTCCATCATGCGCTGGCCGACCCTGGCCAAAAGCCCACCGGATGAAGATTCGCTTTCAACGTTCACGGTGGTCTTGCCGTTGTTTTCGGTCAGCGTGACCTGAGACTCGCCCTTCACGAAGCCGGACCGGCCGTTGCCCTCGATGATCAAGCTATAGGACTCGTAGGGCTTCATATCGACCATTTTCACTTTGGCGTCAAACTTGCTGCGGATGGGCCCCATGGCGATGGTCACGGTTGCGCTATATTCGTCGTTGCCCAGGGATTCCATCTTTTCGCAACCGGGGATGCAGGCACTGAGGGAGTCTGGGTTGGTCAGAGTCTGCCAGACCTTCTCCGGGGCGGCGTCGAATTCGTAAGAGCCAGATAGCTTCATTTCAATCTCTCTTTGTGTCAGATGTGGCCGGGTATGAGCTACAAGCGGTCGTCGGCCAGCAGCAGGAGCTCCAGCAATACCTGCGCCCCGTTGGCGCAGTCTTGCGGCGTTGAATATTCCTCTTTGGAGTGGCTGATGCCGTCGAGGCTAGGCACAAAGATCATCGCCACCGGGGCGATGTTGGCAACCGCCTGAGCGTCGTGGCCGGCGCCGCTGGCCAGCGATTCCCATTCCAAGCCGCAGTTCTCCGCGGCCTCGGCCACCAGGGCCTGCATGTCAGGCGTGATGGGCACGGCGGTGGTGAACCGGTGGCGTATGACTTCGATGTCCACCACGTCGTCCACCGACGCCTTGTCCGTAATACGCCGCAGCTCCTGTTCGGCGGCGGCCAGGGCCTCCATGTCAGTGTCACGGAACTCCAAGCCGATGCTGGCGCTGCCGGGAATCACGTTCACGGCGTTGGGAACGGCCTTGATGGAGCCCACAGTTGAGACCCGGCAGATCTCCTGTTCCGCGGCCATCTTCTGGACCGCCAAGACCAGTTTGGAGGCGCTGACCAGGGCGTCGCGGCGGGTCGACATGGGCGTGGTGCCGGCGTGGTTGGCTTTACCCTCGATCTCTACTTCGAAGACAGCCCGCCCGGTGATCCCGGTGACCACGCCGATGGGCGTGCCCGACCGGTCGAGATAGGGGCCCTGTTCGATGTGCAGTTCGAAGTAGGCGGCCAGTTCGCCGGGTTTACGGACGGCCTCTTCTATGCGTGAGATATCCCCTCCGATATCGGCCAGGCAAGGACCTAGGCCGAAGCCGTCGTCGTCCTCGGCGTCGAGGTCCTCTTGCTCAAGTAGGCCCGACATGGAGCGGCTGCCCACCAGCCAGCGGTGGAAGCGGGTGCCCTCTTCATTGGTGAAATCGATCACCTCTAACGGGTGCCGGGTGCGGTGACCCTGCTCTTCCAACGTGCGTATGACTTCGATGGCGGCCATGACTCCCAGGGCGCCGTCGTACTTGCCGCCTTCGGGGACGGTGTCGGTGTGAGAGCCCATGGCGATGGCTGGTAGACTGTCATCGGAACCGGACCTGCGTCCGATGATGTTTCCGGCGGTGTCGATACGGGTCTCAAGGCCGGCTTCCCGCATAAGTTTGACGGCGTAGTCCCGTCCGGCGATGTCTTCAGGAGAATAGGCAACGCGCAGCATGCCTTCGGGGCTGTCGCCCAGTTGGCCCAGTTCCTGCATCGTCTGGTTGATCCGAGTTTCATTGATGGAATACCGGGGCATGGCATTAGCCTCATAATTTATCGAATGCTGGCGCGGGGGCGGACGCCCTTACTCGGCGCGTTCTTTGTACTCCGCCATCTTGTCTTCCAGTAACTTCCGGTCCACTCCCATCTTTACGGCGGTATTCAGGTCTTGACCGGCTTTGGATTCGTCTTTTAGCAGGGTATGGGCGAAGGCCCGATTGGCGAAGGCGACAGCGAATCCGGGATCGAGCTTGATTGCCTCATCGAGATCGGGTATGGCGAGATCAGCGTTGTTCATCTCGATGTGGACGTCGGCCCGGTTGTTGTAGGCCACCGAGAATTTTTCATCGAGGCGGATGGCTTGGTCGAAATCGCTGAGGGCCCGGTTCAAGCGGCCGGCGGCCCGGTGAGCGAAGCCACGGCTACAGAATCCGTCAGCGAAGTTGGGGTTCAGTCGGAGGGCCTCGTTCAGGTCTTTCACAGCCTGGCTGAAGTTAGACAAGTTGGTGTGGGCCAGTCCCCGGCTGCTATAGGCAACGGCCAGGGTTGGATTGATACTGATGGCTTGGTCCAGGTCGGTGATGGCCTTCTCCGGCTGTCCCAGGCTCAGATAGGTCGATCCGCGGTTGCTGTAGGCCTGCGACAAAGAGGGGTCCAGGCGGAGCGCTTCGGTGTAACGGTCCACAGCGTCTTCCAATCTGCCCTGGCGCTGCATCCTAACTCCCGAATCATAGACTTTCTCGCCGTCTGTCTGGGTTACGGAACCGGGCACCGCCCAGCGGAATATCCTGGCTAAAATCTGAAAGACTATGAAAATTCTCATCTTAGTTCGGTAGTCATAGGTTTCTGCTCGGGTGGTTTATTCGGCCTGGCTCAATAATTCGGAGACCTGGCTCTCTAAACTGGGGCGGTCGGCGCCCAAAGTGACGGCTTTTTCGACGTCATTCTGGGCCGCTTCACTTCTTCCGGCCAGGGCATGCATCATACTCCGGTTCAGGTAGGCTTCCATGTGATTCGGGTCGGCTTCGATGGCGGTGTTGAAATCGATGACCGCCGCTTCGGTTTGTCCCATGGCGATCAACAAAAGACCGCGCTGGTAGAACACATTCCCACCTTTCGTGTTCAATTTGGCAGCCCGGTTAAGGTAATAAAGGGCTTTGACCGGCTGGCCCCACCGAGCGTAGTTCATGCCCCAGGTCAGGTAGAAACCGCTGGACAGTGACTTCAACCCGCCATAGAAACCAGATAAGAATCGGAGAATCATCCGGAGTGACCTCTAGGCCGGCCGGGACAGACTGGTCGTTCACTCAGGCGGCTAGCTAGATGGGACCAGCCGAGGCGCCAGTCTGGAATCGGCCCTTGAAAACTGTAACCCGGATTATACCGCCTAGGGGGAAGGGGTGGTACCTGCGATATTCGATTCGGCCTGGGCCTGGTCGACGCCCAAGGCTACGGCGCGGTCGATATCGGCTTGAAACTTGGGGGCCATGCCCAGGTTGGCATGGGCCGACGCCCGCACCAGATAGGCTTTGGCATAGGTAGGGTCGACCTCGATTACATGGTCCATGTCGGCGATGGTCGACGAGTACTCGCCCAAGGTTGAGTAAACGAGGGCCCGGTTGATCAAGGCGTCGATGTTTTCCGGCTCGAAGGAGATTGCTTGACCATAGGCGGCGACGGCCATCTCAAGCTCTCCCAGGCCCTCGTGGACCACGCCCAGGTTGTACCAGGCGGGGACCGACGTGGGTTCCAGGGCGACGGCTTTCTCGAAATCGGCCAGCGCGTTTGGCAGGTCGTTTTGGGCGTGGAAACTGGCGCCCCGGTTGGTATATAGGGCCGCAGTCCCGGGCGCCAGATGCAAAGCGTTTCCGTAGTCGGAGACCGCCTCTGGGTAGCGGCCCATACCGTCGTAGGCTGACGCCCGGTTTATGTAGGCGTTCAGCGATGTTGGGTCTGCCATGATGGCCCTATCGTAGTCTTCCACTGCCAGTCCCAGCTCGCCAGCCGCAGCGCGGACGGCCCCGCGGTTCACGTAGCCCGTCGCGCTGTCGGGGTGAAGTCCAATGGCGCGGTCCAAGTCGGCGATGGCCAGCGTCAAGTCGCCCTGTAGTAGGTAGACCGAGGCACGGTTGCTGTAAGCCAGGCCGTAATCTGGGCTGATCTCGATGGCCTTGCCGAAGTCCGCCAGAGCCAACCGGGGTTCACCGGTCCTGCTGTGGGCGAGGCCGCGGTTGCCGTACGCCGGGTGATATCCCGGATCCAGTTCAATAGCCCGGTCCAGGCTACGCAATGCATCTTGGTTCCTACCCAGGTCAAGGAGGACCAAGCCAAGCTGAGTGTGTGCGGATACGGAGTTGGCATCCAATTCCAGGAAATGTTCCAGGTCTTCGAGAGCGCTTTGGAGGTCTCCGGTCTCGATATAAGCGCTGCCTCGGTTGGCGTAAGCGAGGGCCAGGTCCGGCAGGAGTTTGATAGCCTCCGTGTAGTCCTTGATCGCCGAGAACAGCCTGCCTGTGCGTTGTTCGGCAAGGGCGCGGTTGTGGAAGGCTTCGGCCATGGAACCGTCGAGAAACAGGGCCAGGTCGAACTCGGCGATCGCCTCTTCAAACCTGTCCTCTTCCAAAAGCATCACGCCGCTGTTGTAACGTTTGTCCGCGTCGCTAAGTCCCAAGCAGGCCGCGAGGCCAAGAGTCAGGACGACAACGATAACCAAAAGCCCCCGTTGGAATCCGGGGGGCGGGGTCAGCCGTGATGCGGTGATGGATGATGCTTGCCTCTTGTGGAACGCCGAGGCGGCGCTGGTTGCGTTGCGGGTTCATTAACCAACAAACACCAAGCGACAGGTTTCAGTAAAGCCGCATCGGCCGCTACGGTTTCATGGAAGCAACGCGACTTGGCGGCTCACTTATGCAGCAGATTTAGCTCCAATGTGGTGATGAGGGTCTCCCGGTCGATTCCCAGAGCTATCGACCGGTCCGCATCCTCACGAGCTTCCGCCTCTTGCTTGAGAAAGGCCAGTACCAAAGCCCGGTTGGCGTAGGCGAGGCCATTCCTCGGATCGAAGACGATGGCCTGGTTGAAGTCCTCGATCGCCCTTTCCGGCTGGGCCATATTGTCGTAGGTTATCCCCCGGTCGACGTAGGTCGAAGAATCCCTGGGGTTAAACAAGATCGCCTGGTCGAAATCGTCGATGGCCAACTCGTAATCGCCGTTGTCGCGGTAGGCGAGTCCCCGGTTGATGTAGGCTTCCACGTCCGCAGGGTTGATGGTTATCACATTGCTGAAGTCGTCTATGGCCAACTCCGGTTGGCTTTGTTGAATGTGGATGAACCCTAGATTGAAAAAGGCGTCGGCGTTTCCTGGGTCCAATCCTATGGCCCGTGTGTAGTCTTCGGCAGACTGGCTGGGGTTTTCCAGGGCCCCGTATGCGACCGCCCGGTTGTAGTAGACGTCCGCGGTTTCCGGGCCGATGCGGATCGCTTCGTTGTAGTCGTCGATCGATTTTTGAAATTGGCCAAGTTCGGCGTAGACCGCGCCTCGGGTGGCGTGTGGGTCTGCCGCGTCGGGGTCGAGCCGGATAGACTCATCGAATTCGGCGATGGCCTTTTGCCAGTCTCCGGCTGCGGCAAATTCGGTCCCAGCGAAGTAATGCTCCGCTGCTTTTTGCGAGTCTCCGCCGCCACAGGCTACCAGTGCCGCCAGAGCGACTAGGAATAGTGCCAGCCGTGTTGCTATTGGTTTAAAGACCGTGATCAATATCGATTTCTCCCAACGTGCATCTTACGGAATGGTCCCCGATGTTTGCCCACCTTCAATACGGGTATATAATGAGCCGCACAAATCGGGACTGATACGAATAGAGCGATAGAACGGAGGGACAACATGGGCGCAACCGAGACCATCGCAAAGTGGATAGTCGACACGAACTATGAGGACATTCCGCCCGACGCCATCCGCGTCGCCAACGAGTCTTGCTTCGACCTCTTGGGGGTCATTCTGGCAGGCTCGCAGCAGCCTGTAGGCGAAATCATCCAGAAGTATACCAGCGGCCAGGGAGCGGCACCCGAGTCAACGATCTTGGCCGGCGGTTTCCAGAGCACCCAGGCCAACGCCGCGCTGGCCAACGGCACGATGGGCCACGCGTTGGACTTTGACGACTTCGGCGGCTTCGGCCACCCCACCGTCGCCATCTTCCCGGCCTTGCTGGCCATCGGCGAACACACCGGCGCCACCGGCCGCGACCTGCTGGAAGCCTACGTGGTGGGCTGCGAGATCGGCCTGGCTTTGCAGCACGAGACCAAATACAAGCAGATGGACAAGGGCTTCCACAGCACTGCGGTCATCGGCCGTCTGGCCTGCACGGCCGCCTGCGCCAAGCTGCTGAAATTGGACGAACACCAGACCATCATGGCGCTGGGTATGGCCGGGTCTATGTCCGGGGGCCTGATCCACAACTTCGGGACCATGACCAAACCCCTCCACGCCGGCCTGGTCGGCCGCGATGGTGTGACCGCCGTGCAGTTGGCCCAGATGGGTCTGACCGCCGGAGACCAGGTGCTTGAGCACCCATTTGGATTTACCAACGTGGTGTTGGGCGAGGGCATCTACGACCTAGACCGAATGGCCGAAAACATGGGGAAGCCCTTTCGCACCCAGGACGCACTGATGATTAAGAAGTACCCCTGCTGCGGCGGCAACCACGCCATGCTGGACAGCCTGTTCAGCATGATGCGTGACAACGATTTCACTTACGACGACGTGGCCGACGCTGAGATCGACCAGTCCTACTTCTCGGTGGTGATGCTTTATCAGGAGCCTGAAGACGAGTTGAAGGGCAAATTCAGCGCCAAATACAACGTGGCCGCGGCGTTGATCGACGGCGAGATCGGCATAGACACTTTCACCGACGAGAAGATCGCCGAGCATAACGATAAGAACACCATGGACAAGGTCCGCACCAGGGTCATGGCCAAGTCAGAGGAACTCCTGACCGAGTCCGGCGACGGTCTCAAGGTCAAGATTACCTTGAAAGACGGCCGGGTCTTCGAGCACATCACTGCGAGGGAAGACATCCTGGGCAGTCAGAAGAACCCCTGGGGCTTCGACGCGATCAAGGAGAAGTTCCAAGAGAACGTCTCTAGGGTGCTCTCAGCCAACGGCACCGCCAAGGCTATCGCGACCTGGGAGAATATACCCGAGATGACCGACATAGCCACCGCCATCCGCAGCACACTGGTGGCCGAGAAGTCGTAATCCAAGTCTGCTTAACAAAGGGTCAACTTGACGCGGACACTGCCCGGTTGACCCTTTGTTTTTAGGCGGATACAATCCACCGACATTCGCACGGTAAAATGGCCGGACGGCCCAGCCAGTGCGATCTGTTTTGGGGAAATCGACGTACGAACCCCTGAACCGGATTCACTTAAAAACTGGAGGATCATCATGGCGCAATGACCTAACCCGATCGAACTATACGAGAGCGCTGTTAAAGCGTTGGCCCCCTTGATGGACGGCGTCACAGCGGCGCAGCTCAATTCGGATACGCCCTGCACCGAGTGGAGCGTTCAATCGCTGATCAATCACGCGCTGGCGGTCCAGGCATTCGCCAACAGTGTGGTGGGTAAAGGCACTCCCGACATGGCTTCCATGGGTCAAGTGGACCATGCCCTGCCGTCCGAGGGCGCCGGAGCGGCGTTCAAAGCGATCACCGACACAACCCTAGCGACGCTGAAGGCCGCGAACTTGGAAGATACGGTGACGACACTGTTCGGTGACATGCCTGGCGGCAATTTCATCATGATTCCCATCACGGACATGGCTATCCATAAGTGGGACCTGGGCAAAGCCACGGGTCAAGATTCGACCATCGAAGCTGGCTTGGCGGAACTCGGACTTATGGCTCTCACTGGGGCTCTGTCTGGGGGACGGGAAGGTGGCTTCTTCGGATCTGAGGTGACCATAGCGGCAGCCGCAATTATCCAAGACCGCTTGATCGCTTACAGTGGCCGTACACCGTAAAGTTCGGCTCACATTTGCCAATGAAAAGCCCCCGCTCTCCTAAAGAGAACGGGGGCTTTATTGATTTCAATTACCTTAGAAGAGCCGAGGCTTGCTAATCGACCCTGACAGAGTCGCCGACCTTGATGGCGCCGCCGTTTATGACCTTGGCCAGCATGCCGCGCCGCCCGTCGATCTTGCTCATTAGACCCGGTTGAATGGCGTCCATCTTGCCGCAGGGCTCGCATTCACCCACGATCTCCATGGTCACATCGTTGCCGATGAAGAAGACCTGGCCTTCCTTGGTCTGGGATAGGTCCAGGCCGGTGACGGTGATGTTCTCCTTTACTTGGCCGGGAGTAAGGCCGAATTCGTCCAGCGTCTCTTTGTCCATGAATAGCACCTGGCGTTTGCTGCCTTCGAAAGCGCTGCGGTCGCCTTCCAGGCCTATACCGGTGATGGCGGTTGCCTCTTGGACCGGGTCAGATGGCGTTTCCTTGATCCTGGCGATATGCAGGTTGGTAATGCTTCCCTGCTGCATGATGTTGTGTCTCCTTAATACCGGCCGGCGGTAAATTCGCGGTTGATCAGAACCAGTTTTGAATTTGACCTTATTCTACAGCATCACCATGCCGTAATCCGGTTCCAAGCCGAAGTACATCCGGCCGAATGTCTCGTAGCGGCCTTCTGTATAAAAGCGGTGCTGCCTAGCGACTTGGATGTCCCGGAAACATCTTTCGATGGGGTTTCCGCTGTAGATGCCGGTGGTCCCTGCAAGGGTGTGCATCCGCTCCACGACCCGGACCGAACTTTCGGATGCCTTGGTCGCGGCCAGCAATATATCAGCCCGTTGGGCAGTGGTCACTTCTTTTCCGGACGAGACCCATCGCCAGATGTCGTCCAAAGTCTGGTAGAACAGCGCCCTGGCTGCCCGGAGAGCCGCCTCCGCTTGGGCGATCTGGGATTGGACCGAGGGGTTCATCCACAACTCGGAACTACTTCCGGTGGCGGTTTTGCCCCTGGCCAAAGTTGCAGCTTCGTCGACCGCGACACGGGCGATGCCCAGCATCACCGGCGTTAGGGCTGCCGCAACTATTCCAATGAAGGAAAACCTATACAGCGGGCCTCGGAATCGCGGACCCAATGTGAACTCCGGAGTGAAAGGAAACGCGCGGTAGGCCGGCACGAACGCGCCGTCGACCCGAATGTCGTCGCTGCCGGTGGCCCGCATGCCCAAGACGTCCCACGTGTCCAGGATCTGGCAGTCTTCCCTGGCGATGTACGCCCAGATCGGCGGGCCTGGAGAGTCTTCTTCTCCAGTAACAACGCAGACCGAGGCGATCCATCTGGCGTGATGGCAATTGCTGGCGAAACGACCGTCTCCGGAGATTCGGAACCCGCCTTCAACCGGCTCAGCCTTCATCGGCGGAGTGATGGAGGCAGCGAACAACGCCCGAGGGTCGCCGCCCAGCATCTCCGCAGCCCCTTTGTCGGGAAGCCGGGAGCAGAAGAACGCCCACAGCAGTGGGTTGGTGATCGTCCAAGCCGCCGCCGGGTCGGACTTAACAGCCTCCTCGATCACTGTGGCATAAGAAATCGGGTCCACTTCAAGACCGCCCATCGACTTGGGCGTCAGCATGGTGAGTAGGCCGGAGCCGCTGAGGGCGTCGAACGACTCTTGTGGTAGACGCCGGAGCCGCTCGCCTTCCGCCACGTTGGCCTTCAGCACCGGGCCGATCTGGCGAAGGCGCTCCAGCAGGCCGGCATCGACGACAGTCTTCATGGCAATACCCTCGTGGGCTACTCTCAAATGTGCGTATGTTATGCTTCGCGGAGTGTACTGATGGGGCCCTCCCTAATCAAGTGCTGAGCCTATGCCGAAGCCGGTTTTCGGCATGAAAATAAACGCCGATACCTGCAGGTGATAGTCATGGCTTACGAGTTTATCCAGACCGAAAACCGAGAGGGAGTATTCATCATCACGATGCATGACCCTCCCACGAGGAACGCCCTGGGTCCGCAGATGGCCGACGAGATGATGGAATGCCTGGACTCGTTTGAAGACGATCCTGCTTCCCGGGTGCTGCTGCTCACCGGCACCGAGCCGTCTTTCTGTTCGGGCGCCAACGTCCGGGGGTTCAGCCAGCGTATCCAAGACCGCGAGGCCGGTTCGGTGGACACCGAAGTTGAGCCGCTGCCCTGGGGCAAGATGGAGAGTCAGTACGCCTCCCGTGGCCAGAAGGTGGCCCTGGGCGGACAGGCCAGCCGGATCCCCCTGCGGATACATACGCTGCAGAAACCGTCCATCGCGGCGGTCAACGGGCATGCGATCGGTGTGGGTATGGGCGTGGCCCTGGCCTGCGACATTCGGTACACCTCCGAGAAGGCGGTGTTCTCCGAAGCGTTCGCCCGGATGGGCCTGATACCCGGCGACGGTAGCTGCTGGCAACTGCCCCGGCTCATCGGCATGAGCAACACCCTGCTCCTCCAATACACCGGCGACCGCATCGACGGCGCAGAGGCCTACCGGCTGGGCATCGCCAGCAAACTACTGCCGGACGACGAGCTGTTCGACGCGTCGCTGGAACTGGCCTCTCGGTTAGCAAAGGGTGCGACCCAGTCTCACGCATTGATCAAGTACCTGGTGCACAAGAGCCTGTCCATGGAATTCGAGGAAGCGTTGGACCTGGCCCACGTGGCCCAAGAGCAGGTCCGGAAGACCGAAGACCACAAAGAAGCCGTCCAGGCTTTCTTGGAGAAGCGCCCAACGCAGTTCAAGGGCCGGTAGGGGTTGGGCTCGTGACTGGTCTGGACGTGAAACTTGGCGGGCGAAGAAACAGCGCCTTCACCCTCACCCTCTCCCATGGGTGGGAGAGGGGACTTTGGTTCTATCCGTGTGATAATGGTCCTTGTCCCACGCATTGGGAAAGTTTGAGGGCCGTCCGCCCCAGTAAGGCGAATCTCACTGAAGCTAAAATTGGGCGCGGGAGACTATTGACTCTGCGCGTGGCCACGAATATAATCAAATTTCGCACAGGAGAGTGGCGTCTCGCTTGATGATGATTCTTATCTGAAAATAAGTTGAATCGATGGGATACCTGGACGGCGGTTCGGGGGAAACCCCTGGCCGTCGTTTCGCGTGTGAGGCACCTTAAAAAGAGAATAAGAAACTGCAATTAGTCCTGCGTAACAACGTAAAAACTACGTTGCGTAGAAATACGTAACGTACAGATACGCTCGAAAGAAAGATTCACGTAAAGGTTTGAAATTCCTTGCGTGGGTCAAGTTATTAAGGGCTTACGGTGGATGCCTTGGGACCAAGAGCCGATGAAGGGCGCGGCAAGGCTGCGTTAAGCCTCGATGAGCCGTCTAGCGGGCATAGTCGGGGATACCCGAATGGGGAAACCTTATCCGGTGTTGAGTCGGATAATCCTTCCTTTCGAGGAAGGAGGGCAAGTGGGGGAACTGAAACATCTAAGTACCCCGAGGAAAATAAATCAACCGAGATTCCCCTAGTAGTGGCGAACGAACGGGGATCAGCCTAAACCAATAAGACTTAGTGGCATAAGGGCCTATGTCTTATCGGGGTTGCAGGGATTGCCTAGGGCCCCCTTATGAGGCCCAAAGGAGTTACAAATCTTATTTCTAGTCGAAGGATCCTGGGAAGGACCGCCATAGAGGGTGACAGCCCCGTAGGCGAAAGGGATAAGACTCCTGGCGTATTACCTGAGTACCACGGGGCACGGGAAACCTTGTGGGAATCTGGGGGGACCACCCTCCAAGGCTAAATACTCTTGGTCACCGATAGCGTACCAGTACCGTGAGGGAAAGGTGAAAAGAACCCCTAACGGGGAGTGAAATAGATCTGAAACCGTAAGCCTACAGAAGGTCGTAGCCCTGACTTAGTCGGGGTGGCGGCGTGCCTATTGAAGAATGATCCGGGGACTTACTGTATGGAGCGAGGTTAAGGAACTGTAGTTCCGGAGCCGAAGCGAAAGCGAGTCTGAATAGGGCGCCAAGTTCCATGTAGTAGACTCGAAACCGGGTGAGCTACCCATGGCCAGGTTGAAGGTCCGGTAATACGGACTGGAGGACCGAACTCGTGGCTAGTACAAAAGCTTGAGATGAGCTGTGGGTAGAGGTGAAATGCCAATCGAACTCGGAAATAGCTAGTTCTCCTCGAAATGCATTTAGGTGCAGCCTCGATCTATAGGTGGACGGAGGTAGGGCACTGAATGGGCTAGGGGGCGTGAGCTTACCAAACCCAATCAAACCACCAATGCCGTTTATCCGTTAATCGGGAGTGAGACCGGCACAGATAAGTGCGTCGGTCGAAAGGGAAACAGCCCAGACCACCGGCTAAGGCCCCCAAGAATTGACTAAGTGGGAAAGGAAGTTAGGTTCCCCATACAACCAGGAGGTTGGCTTAGAAGCAGCCACCCTTTAAAGAGTGCGTAATAGCTCACTGGTCGAGGAATCTGGCGCCGAAAATGTAACGGGGCTTAAGTCAATCGCCGAAGCCGTGGATGTGTAGGTACAAGGGAGAAATCTTCGCAACTCAAGGCGGGCCCAAAGGTGGAAATCCTTTCCTTCGGGAGAGAATGGAAGCCTGCGGTGAAACCAGCGGACGCGGAGCCAGACCCTTTGAATACTGCCTATGCGTGGTAGAGGAGCGTTCCTCGGGCGGTGAAGGTTAACCGTGAGGTTAGCTGGAGCGCGGGGAAGTGAGAATCCCGGAATGAGTAGCGTAAACTAGGGTTAAAATCCCTGGCGCCGAAAGCCCAAGGTTTCCTACGCAATGTTTGTCAGCGTAGGGTTAGTCGGTCCTAAGCCGTAGGCAAGAGCCGAAGGCGATGGATAGCAGGTTAATATTCCTGCACTGCCGTATTTTCGCTTAAAACCAAGGAGGGATGCAGGAGGGTAGGTAGAGCATGCCTATTGGACATGGTGTGTCCTCTTTCGTAGACGAGTCGGGGCAGGTAAATCCACTCCGACGTTAAGTTGAGGATTGAGGGAATCGAAGCCTTCGGGCTTACGAAACTCTATTGAACCCATACTGACAAGAAAAGCTTCGTGGTTATGGGAATATGGCAACCGTACCGCAAACCGCCACTGGTGGGCTAGGATAAAAGTCCTAAGGCGTTCGAGCGAACCTTCGTTAAGGAACTAGACAAAAGAGCCCTGTAACTTCGGGAGAAAGGGCCCCCCGGAATGTGTAGCCACTTGCTGGTGAAGCAATTTGGGGGCGCAGAAAAGAAGGCCGGGCGACTGTTTAACAAAAACACAGGTCTGTGCTAAGGGGAAACCCCACGTATACAGGCTGACGCCTGCCCAGTGCCGGAAGGTTAAGGGGAAGAGTGAGAGCTTTGAACTGAAGCCCCGGTGAACGGCGGCCGTAACTCTAACGGTCTACCAAACATCGGCAAGGGCCGGAGGACTTGTCCTCTGGGTCTGAACTGATCGGTTTAAGGCCGTTGTAAAATTTGGCTATATGCTGGAAACTCCGAGTATCCGGCGCTACCGGCTGGTTTAATCTGAACCAGAAGGTGACAATGCGTCCGGTGCGGACAATCAGCAGGAAAGACCTTGGAGAAGAAGCCCCGGTCCGTCCAAGGATCGAAGTGGACCTCCTCGGAATCCTCAGAGACTATACGCCAAACCCCTGACGGAACCAGCGGGAAGATATAGTCCGATCTATGTGGCGACATATAGAGGCCGGCAGAAATGACCGGCCCCGTCAGTAACTACCTGAGCGCTTCGGCGCTTGAGTGACCTCTGATGAGTAACAACATGCCTAAGGTAGCGAAGTCCCTTGTCGGGTAAGTTCCGACCCGCATGAATGGTTGAACGACTTGGCCATTGTCTCGACGAAGGCCTCGGTGAAATTACGGTGCCCGTGAAGACGCGGGCGACCTGCGGCAGGACAAAAAGACCCCGTGGAGCTTTACTGTAACCTGGTATTGGTCTGGGAACTGTCATGTGTAGGATAGGTGGGAGACTTTGAAGTTGCGACGCCAGTCGTGATGGAGTCGCCCTTGAAATACCACCCTTGGCTGTTTTTGGTTCTAACCTCAGCAAAACTGAGGGACAGTGCCTGGCGGGCAGTTTAACTGGGGCGGTTGCCTCCGAAAAGGTAACGGAGGCGTCCAAAGGTTCCCTCAGGACGGATGGAAATCGTCCTTAGAACGCATTGGCATAAGGGAGCTTGACTGCAAGACCTACAAGTCGAGCAGGGACGAAAGTCGGGCAAAGTGATCCTACGGCACCGTGTGGAAGGGCCGTGGCTTATCGGATAAAAGCTACCCCGGGGATAACAGGCTTATCTCGCCCAAGAGTTCACATCGACGGCGAGGTTTGGCACCTCGATGTCGGCTCGTCCCATCCTGGGGCTGAAGGCGGTCCCAAGGGTCCGGCTGTTCGCCGGTTAAAGGGGTACGTGAGTTGGGTTCAGAACGTCGTGAGACAGTTCGGTCTCTATCCGCCGTGGGCGCAGGAGGCTTGAGGGAACCTCTTCCTAGTACGAGAGGACCGGAAGGGATAGACCTATGGTGTGCCAGTTGTTCCGCCAGGAGCAGCGCTGGGTAGCCATGTCTAGTATTGATAAGCGCTGAAGGCATCTAAGCGCGAAGCTGCCCCCAAGATGAGGCCTCCCTTCCCTATTAAGTTAGGGAGTAAGACTGCAGAGAGACTATCTGCTTGATAGGCCGGATGTGTAAGGATAGTAATATCTTCAGCATACCGGTACTAACCGGTCGAGAGGCTTGACCTACGCAATGAATTTCAAACCAGAACAAGCTGTCAGCTCACAGCCGTCAGCTTTCAGCCAGTGATCTTTCTAATACACAAGACTAGTACAGTTTCTGATTCTCTTAGCGCTCAGCCAAAAGCGTCGGCCGTCAGCCCCCCTGACTGCTGACGGCTGTAAGCTGATTGCTCGCACACGACGCGGGGTGGAGCAGTGGCAGCTCGTCGGGCTCATAACCCGAAGGTCGTTGGTTCGAGTCCAACCCCCGCTACCAAAACCTAGGCATAAATTAGGCCTCAGAAGTTATTCTGAGGCCTTTGTTTTTGTAGATTGGTCACGGAATGGTCACGGAATATTTCCAGTTGGGTTAAAACTCAGGCGTTGTTTTTTACTTCAACCCTTCATCAAACTTTAATGCAGCCATCTTCTCTACCTCCGGCACCATATGACTATAAGTGTCAATGGTTGTCGTTATGCTGCTATGGCCTAACCTATGTTGCACCACTTCAGGGTGAACATTGGCTTTCAGCATCAACGTAGCATGGGTGTGCCTGGCATCATGCAACCTGACTCCCCTTAGCCCTAATCGCCTAATCACCTTGATCCAGGCGTGAGTTATTGTGTCCGGCAGGTACGGGCTTCCATCGGCTTGGCTGAACACGAGGTCGTCTTCAACTACCTTCCTTCCTAGGGTACGTCTTATAGTCTCCAGTGTTTGTTTGTGCTGTCCTAATACTTGGGTACAAGAAGGAGGTAATGACATCAACCGTCTGCTTCTCGGCGTTTTCGGCTGTCTGAACACTATCCTGCCATCTCTCAACTGATGCATAGAGCGGTTAATGGAAGCATATCCTGAAGCAAGGTCTACATCACGCCACGAGAGCGCCAAAGCCTCGCTTCTGCGGCAGCCTGTGAATAACAAAAAGTAAAACAGGGGTTGGTGACGGCGGTCCCGCTGAGAACGCCACTATCAGATACGCCGCCTGGGCCGCGCACCAAAGCATGATGGCTCCCAACAGCAATCTAGCCCATCCGGGTAGAGAGTCCTGCTGATTTGAGGACATCTGAAATCGGCCCCTGAGATGATTTCGTTGAGTTTCCATGGCGCCGTTACTCTTGTTTCAGGCGGGCGTTCGATTGGATCGAGAGCGCGGATGTGACTATCACTATGAATTCGACCCCGCCCGCAACCTGCGTAGCCCCGGGCGGTGGCTTCGGCGTCGATGTTGACGCGGGGGTTGCTGTGGGAACTACCGATAGTAGGGGAGCGCAGAATTGGCTGTCCAGAGAGCAGGCCCGATCGGTGTCAAGTTTGGCTGATTCGAAATCTTGCAGCTCGAGGTAGGCGAGCCCTCGGCGGCTGAACGCGGATGCGAATCTTGGGTCGATCACCACCGCCTTGCTGAAGTCCTCGATAGCCAGTTGGAACTGGCGCAGGCGGAAATGGGCCCGTCCCCTTCCGCTGTAGGCCGCCTTATCGTTGAGGTCTAACTCTATGGCCATGCCGTAGTCCTCGATGGCCTTTTGGCATTGGGCAACCTGAAAGTAGGAGTCGCCCCGGATTTGGTACCCGTAGCCGTAATTGGGAATCAAGTCGATGGCGATGGTGAACTCTTTTATCGCCCGAGCGAAATCTCCATTTCTGATGAACGCTTCACCGCTTTCGAAACGAAACGACGCGCCGGGCGTTGGGGTCGGTTTGATTTCAGCATCCGAATCTCCGGAAGTTTCCGTGGCAAGGGGACTGATCGGTGGTGTTATGTTGGGCGTCGCTATCGGCGCAACCACCTGTACCGGTTGGTCATCTTTAGCCGGTCCACCGCCGCCCGTCGCCACTACGATGATGATTACGATGGCGGTAACCGCCACAACCGCTCCGGCCCTGGCCAACCAGGCCGGTCTGGCGAAGGACCAAGGGCCGCCGGTGCCCCGACTTACCACCCCCGGCGGTTCTCCAGGTTCGCCGGTAAGTTCCCAGTCGTAGGCCGCTCTCCTTGCTGGGTTCCTCAGAATGTCGTAGGCACGATTCAGACGTTGGGCCATCTCCTGGGCATCAACGCCGGCGTTGCGGTCGGGGTGATGGAGCAGCATCAGCCGGCGGTAAGCGGCCCGGATCGATCTCGAATCGGCGGTCGGCTCGACCTGAAGCAACTCGTAGAGATTCTCTTCAGGCATTGAGTCCGTACTTCAACAAGTTGATTTGTGTGAACATCATTCTGGTCTCGGGTTGCGGGTGCGCTCGGACTTTATAAACATCCCAGCATGTGACAGGCATGCGCCAAACTGGGTCACTGCAACTACAGTGCCATCAGGTCTCTCACCGGCGTAAATTCGGCGGTGGAGATTCCCTGAAATGGCACGAAGAACTCGTGGAGCTTGGCATATTCATCTGTCTCCACCACGAAGAATTGGGAATGGGACATCTGGCACTGGACCGCCGAGATAAGCTCGATGCCCACTTCCGCGGCCCTGGCGGGCCAATCAGTGACCGGCGGGCCGCCACGGGGGCCTGGGCAGCTCTCCGGCGCATGTGTCAGCGTTGCATGGAACCTCATAGCTCGTTCTCCTTCTGGTTTGATGATGCTATCGTAACCCGTTCGCGTAAGATGTTGCCTTCGATCACGGGCCGGGTACTGGAAGGAGCAATGCTCCATGAATGGAATACAGCGGTAGAGAGTATACTTGGGGGTCGAATCGCAATCAGCCAGCTTAACAGGGAGACTGATACGCAATGATCGATATGACCGGAGAGATGCAGGAATTGGTGGACCGTGCCCACGCCGACGGCTGGGACTGCACCGTGGGGACGGTGGATAAAGATGGTCAGCCGCAGTTGAGCCTCAAAGGCAGCGTGATGGTCTACGATGCCGAGACCCTGGCCTATTGGGAGCGGGCGAAACGTACGGCGCTGGAGAACGTGGCGGTAAACCCCAAGGTTACGGTCTTATACAACAACATGACAGACCGCATCCGTTGGCGCTTCTACGGCACCGCGGAAGTCCACGAATCGGGTCTCATCCGGAAAGAGGTTATGGCACGCACCGTTGAAGCGGAATTGGAGCGAGACCCTGAGCGCCTGGGCGTTGCCGTTCTGATCAAGGTTAACAAGGTTGCCGAACTTTCCGGCGCCGTGTTGCAGGAGCGCTAAGCGGTAAAACAGATTCAAAAGGAGACCAAGATGGACGAGATAATGGCATTGGAAGACCGCCGCATCGAGGCGATGATCAGCGGCGACGTCGAGGCGCTGGGCGAGATACTGGCCGACGACCTGATCTACACCCATACCACGGCTAGGCTGGACACCAAAGCTTCTTTCATAGAGGCGATCGCGTCGGGCCGCTCAAACTATAGGGCCGTGGAGCGAAAAGACGTTGAGTTCCGTAACCTGGGTGACACCGCGGTGGTCACCGGCCACGCCAAGTTCCACGTTGGCGACAACAAATTCGAAGCCAGGTTCATCGACGTTTACGCCAAACGAAACGGCGCCTGGCAGATGGTCGCTTGGCAGTCTACCAGGGTCCCTGACTGAAGGAGGATACAGCGGAATAAATCCCCCCAACCCCCCTTTACGAAAGGGGGCTCACAATAGCCATCAGCTCACCAACGGCAACCCCTCATCAGATCGGACTTCGTTGATGATCTGGAGGACGCGCTGCTCGAAGGGCGGGTATTCCAGTTCGAACTCGCCCAGCAGACGGCTGTTGTCGGCCAGGTAGTTACCCGAGTCTTCTTTTCCGTCCTGGCTGGCGAAGGTGATCTGGGCATCTGGCAGGTATTTTTTCACGATAGCCGCCAGGTCACCCAGACTGATGGGATGGCCACCGGAGTTGTAGATCGGGTAGGCACTCTTGTCCACCATCGTCACCCGCACGAAGGCTTCTGCAACGTCGTCTACATGCACCGGCAGGCGCATCAGGCCGGCCTTGGGGAAGCTCACCGGCTGCCCGGACGCCGGCAGGGTCAAGCACTGCACGTGGTCGGTGGAGCCGCGGACCTTGTCCGGACCAGTTACGTTGGCCGGCCGGATGCCCGTGATGGACATGCCGTAGACCTGGTTGAACTGTTGGGCCTGGAACTCGTTGAACCGCTTGTGCATGGCGTACTGGCTGGTGCCGTGCATCGGGTCGTCTTCATTGATCACCCGGTCGCCGAAGTTGGACTGCTGTCCGCTTACAGCGATGGAACTGGCGTAGGTGACGCGGTTCACCCCGGAGATACGGGCTGCCTCGAAACAGTTATCCATGCCCAGGATGTTCAACTTCATGGTGAAGTGGGGCGTGTCGTCGCCGCTGCCCAGCAGATAGGCCAGGTTCATGATGCGGTCCGGCTTGGCGTGCATGATGGCCGTCACCACGTCCTGAAACTGCATGATGTCGCCGCGCATGACCTCGACCTGATCGCCAAACTCGCTGAAGTCCGCCGCTCCGGGGTTGATGTCCATCACGACTACCTTTTCGCCGCGTTGGACCAACCGGGGAACAGCCCTCTTTCCGATAAAGCCGGTGCCGCCCAATACCAATGTCGTCATCGTCCGCTCCTAAATCGATTCGCCGCACGGTACTACTTACGATGCGGCCGAGGCTCCCTACAACGTTCGCCCACGTGCCAAGATGATTGGCTCTAAGGGCGGGATTGTCAAGATAGGAGCAGGCGCAAAAAAGGGCCCCGTGCCTCCGTGGAAGGACGGGGCCTGGGCAAGCAATATGAAGAGACCGGAGCGATCGACGCTGTCCGGTCTTCCGATGAGAAAGGCTTGAAGGGCTACTGCTTTCTGGATGCGGCGGCGTCTTCCATGTACATGACTATGGACAGTAGCGCGGCGACCGCCCCGCCGGCGAACCAACCTTCGGCGCCGAGTTTCCAGGTCAGGTCATCGGAAAACCCGACGATCAGACCGATTATTCCACAGACCAACGCGCCCAATGCGCCCAATCTGCCCAGCCAAATCGTCCACTGGTCCATCGCTGCCACCCCCTCTTTTGATGGATTACGTATTCATCGGAACCGCATTCGGCCACCGAAGAACACAGATCGACTGAAGGTGGGGTGTTCTCGGGCTGTCAACGCACAGGCGCTACGAATTGGCGTGAAGGTGAAAACTAGGGTGTTTGGGAGCGTGACTTGACCAACACACCGGAGGGCCTTAAATTGCTAGCTACTCATGCTGACGGGAGAGGATGTATAGATGTCCCTGGAAGGCAAAGTGGCGATCGTAACCGGCGCGAGCCGGGGTATCGGCAAGGCCATGGCCATGGGCCTGGCGGCGGAGGGTGCTCATGTGGTTGTCGCCGCCCGTTCCGAGGAGTCGCGCCCCATGCTGCCCGGCACCATTCACTCAACTGTGGGCGAGATTGAGGACGCCGGCGGCAAAGCGTTGGCCGTAGCGACCAATGTGCGGGAAGAGGACAGCATTCGCCACCTGGTGGAACGCACCCTGGACGAATACGGCGCCGTCGACGTGCTGATCAACAACGCGGCCATCGGCAGCTATACGCCCTTCCTGGAGATGACGGTCAAAGAATGGGACCTGGTCATGTCCATCGACCTGCGGGCGCCTTTCATCGCCTGTAAAGCGGTGGCCCCCATCATGATCGAACAGGGCGGAGGCAGCATCATCAACATCTCTTCCCACGCCGCCACCAACATCTTCTCATCGACCCTGTCGGCCGACAGTGAAGAGATCGCGCTCATCGGCCAGAACTACGGTGCGGCCAAGGTTGGTTTGGAGCGGCTTAGCTGGGGCCTGGCCCTGGAACTCGGCCCTCACAACATCGCCGTCAATATATTGAAACCCCTTCGCCCGGTGATCACCGAAGGCTTCCTGGCCCAACGCCCCGATGCCGACACCTCAACCTGGGCCACGCCGGCCGACATGGTCAAGGCCGCCAAGTACCTGGCCGGCCAGGACGCCAAAGGGCTGACAGGGGCAACGGTCACGGCGGAGGAGTTGGTGAGGAGACTGGGGCTGTAAATCCCCTCAGCCCCCCTTTACGAAGGGGGGACCTTACCCTTTGACCGGCGGCTACCAAAATCTCTGAACCGGGAGAGAAGAGATTGAACACCCACGACCAAGTCTACGAGAGCATCGGCGTTGGGTATGCGGCCGCCCGCCGCCGGACCCGCGCATCCACCAGTTGATCGTGGATGCCTTGGGTAACGCCCAGAGCGTTTTGAATGTGGGAGCCGGAGCCGGTTATTACAAACCCTCGGACCGCCGCGTCGCCGCGGTCGAACCGTCTCCCGCGATGATTTCCCAAAGGAATACCGGCGCCGGCCCGGCGGTGCAGGGAGTGGCGGAAGCCTTGCCCTTCGGCGATTCGGCATTTGATGTTGCTCTGGCCACCTTCACCCTTCATCATTGGACCGAGATATCCTTGGGCCTGCGGGAGATGTGCCAGGTGGCAAACGACCAGGTGGTATTGTTGTTCGAACCAAAGGAGTCCCATAAGTTTTGGCTGGTTGAATATTTTCCCGAATGTATGTCGTTGCCGACCGAGATAGGCGCACCCAGCGTCGATTACGTGGGGGAGCACCTGAATGTCCGGACGGTTACTCCTGTGCCGGTGCCGATCGACTGTGTCGACGGGTTCGCAGGAGCCTATTGGGGGCGGCCCGAGGCGTATCTGGACCCTGCGGTGCGGGCCGGCATCTCTAGTCTGGCTTTGCTTTCGCCAGCCGACGCCGAACGAGGCGCCGCGCGTTTGCGGGAAGACCTGGAATCGGGGGCCTGGGATGCCCGGTTCGGCCACTTGAGGGAGCTACCGGAGCTTGATCTGGGGTATCGCTTGGTGGTGGCTGGGTGACGTGGGATGTACGGTCGGGGGATACAATCCCCCAAACCCCCTTTTGGATGAGGAGACGTTGATGGATTTTGCATTTACTCCGGAACAAGCTGATCTGCAGCAGCGGGTGCGGCGGTTGGCCGAAGAGAGGATTGCGCCCATCGCCGAGGAGGCGGATGAGTCGCCCACTGTGCATGCCGGGTTGATGGCCATCTTGGCCAACGAGGGGCTGTTCCAGTATTGCGTGCCTGAGGAGTACGGCGGTGTAGGGGTGAGGGTGATGGACCTGTGCATCATCCGCGAGGAACTGGCCCGCGTATCGGTGCAAGCGGACACGAATTTCATCATGCAGGGTCTGGGTAGCTACCCCATCACCCTGGGCGGCACCGACGAGCAGAAAGCCAAATACCTGCCGCCCATCGCCCGGGGCGAGAGCATCGCCGCCTTCGCCCTGACCGAACCCCACGCCGGCTCTGATGTGCTCAGTATGAAGACCGAGGCCCACCTGGACGGCGACGACTGGGTCCTGAACGGCGAGAAGAAGTTCATCAGCCAAGCGGGCGACGCCAGCACCTACACGGTCTTCGCCAAGACGGACCCCGGCGAAGGCAGCCGAAGCCTGTCGGTGTTTATAGTTGAGGCCGGGACCGCGGGTTTCGACGACTCCAAGCGAATGGATCTCATGGCGGCGCATCCCATCGGCGAGCCTCGCTGGACCGATTGCCACATCCCCCAAGAGAACCTGATCGGGGAGCGGGGACGTGGCCTGCGCCTGGCTCTGGGCACACTCGATACGTTCCGCACCACCGTGGCGGCGGCGGCCATCGGAATGGGTCAGGCAGCATTTGAGGCGTCGTTGGAGTACGCCAAGAGCCGGGAGATGTTCGGCCAGAAACTATCCGATTTTCAGGCCACTCAGTTCAAGCTGGCCGACATGGCGGTGTCGCTGGACGCGGCGCGGCTGCTGGCTCATCGGGCGGCGTGGCTGAAGGACTCGGGCCAGGAGTCAATCATCAAGGAGGCGTCCTTCGCCAAGTTGTTCGGCACCGAGGCCGCCAGCCGAATCATAAATGACGCGGTGCAGATCCACGGCGGTGCCGGCTTGGAGAAGGGCAACCGGGTGGAACGGCTGTACCGCGAGGTACGCGCACTGACCATCTATGAGGGCACGTCAGAGATACAGCGCCAGACGATTGCCCGGCAGTTGCTTCGGGAATAGAAAGGAAAAGTGGATATGGAGAGGATCAAGAGGAAGTTCGGCTGCAGTTGTCTCGGGTTTCCTGGATCAGGCCTTTGGCTTTTCTTTACGCTGATGTGGTTCTTCACGGAACCGAATGCGATTCCGGTGGGCAAGTGGGAGTTCGTTTGGCGGTTTCTGGCCGGGCCGATCAACTTTGCCTTCTGATGAGGAGATGCAGCACCGCAGCAACCTGACGGACATCGAAGATGATGCACGCCATAAACAAGAAGTCACTATCACGGGAGGAGTGAGATGTTAGACGACCCTGACGTAGCATCAGCATTTGTGGGTCTCGAAGAACGCCAGGTTGTCTCCCGTATCTGGAGCGGCGACCACACCGTTTGGAAGCCAGACCCCTCGGAGATCTCCGACCGTCTTGGGTGGCTGACGGTTACCGACTTCATGCGCGAGCAGGCACCCATGCTCGAGGCCTTCGCCCGAGAAGTGAAAGACGACGGCATCAAGCATCTGGTCCTGTTGGGGATGGGCGGCAGCAGTCTGGGGCCTGAGGTCCTGCGCCAGACCTTCGGCAACGCCCCGCATTATCCCGTTCTGATCGTGTTGGACTCGACCGTCCCGGCTTGGGTGAAGTCGGTTGCCGACGCCATCGACCTGGCGCAGACACTTTTCCTTGTTTCGTCCAAATCAGGCTCAACCACCGAACCCAACATGTTCTACGCCTACTTCCGTGGCTTGGTGGAACAGGCCGTTGGTCCAAAGGCGGCAGGCAGGCACTTTATCGCCGTCACCGACCCTGGCTCATCACTGGCCAAGTTGGGCGAGGAACAGGGGTTCCGGCAGGTTTTCTTGAACCCCACCGACCTCGGCGGCCGGTATTCTGTGCTGTCCTACTTCGGGCTCGTGCCGGCGGCGGTTATCGGGCTGGACGTTTTAAAACTGATCGCCCGTGCCGACCAGATGCGTGGAAGGACTGAGCCTGGCGTGCCGGTCCGCGATGATCCCGGCGCCTGGCTTGGAACGGTGATGGGCGCCATGTCCCAAAAGGGACGGGACAAACTTACCCTAGTCACGTCTCCCGCTATCAGGAGCTTCGGTCTATGGGTGGAGCAGCTCATCGCCGAAAGTACCGGCAAGGAAGGGTCCGGAATAATTCCGGTGGCCGGTGAGCCATTGCTGTCACCCGAGAATTATGGGGATGACCGGCTTTTCGCGTATCTGAGACTGGAAGGCGACGAAAATGCTCAGATCGATGAAGCCATCGATGCGATAGGGGCATCCGGGCATCCGGTCGTGCGTCTGGTCCTGAACGATATTTACGACGTTGGCGCGGAATTCTTCCGTTGGGAGATGGCTACCGCCGTCGCCGGGTCCATCATGGGCATCAATCCCTTTGACCAGCCTAACGTTCAGGCGGCCAAAGACATGACCGAAAGCGTGCTGGCGCAGTTCGAAAGCTCGGGGCAGCTTCCGGCCATGGAAGATCCGGCATACATCGGCAAGTTGTTGGGGATGGCCAGGCCGGGTGACTACCTGGTGATCATGGCCTACGTCTTGCAGACGCCAGAAGTCGATCTGGCCCTGGACAACTTGCGCCGCCGGGTGACGGAGCGGTACGGCATCGCAACGACGATGGGGTACGGCCCCCGGTTCCTGCACTCCACCGGCCAACTCCACAAAGGCGGTCCAGGTACAGGCCTTTTCCTCCAGATCACAGGTGAACACATCCAAGACCTGGAGATTCCAGGCGCCCCATTCACCTTTGGCGTGCTGGCCGACGCCCAAGCTTTAGGAGACCTTCAAGCACTACGGTCCTCTGATCGGCGGGCAGTCCGCGTTGACGTCGGCTCCACCCCAGAGCAAGGGATACGCAAGATGGCGGAGGAACTGGGGTCGCCGTAGGGCGATGGAATGACCGATAACCACGCAGGGGCATCCCGGTTCCATCGGCGCCGTGCCCCTACTCGTTCGGACCAAACCTGGTGAAGGCTATTCGACGTTTATGAAGACGGTGTTGCTATCCGTGGATGAGAGGCGCTGCCCAATCACTGCTTGGTACTCGGGGGAGTTGTACCATTTGTGAGCCTGTTCGCTGCTTTCAAACTCGAACAGCACCATGGCCATGGGAGCCCAATCGCCGTCGGCGGCTTGGATATCTTGGCTAAACCAGACCATCTTGCCGCCTGCCGCTTCAATGATTGGAACAGCAACATCGTGGTAGGCCCCGAAAGTCGCCTCGTCTTTGATTCCGTGAACCATCCCCATGAAATATCCTGGCATTTTGCCTGAATGGATGTGGAGGTTCTGGTCAGGTGCAATCTACACCTCTAATGGTGTGTCTACCAGGTTGGCCCACTCGCCCATGGAACCGTCATAGTTCTTAGTGTTGGTGTAGCCGACCAGTTGCATGACGAACAGACTGTTCGCCGCTCTGATTCCGCCCTGTCAATAAGTGTAGACATTCTTGTCGGGAGTGATGCCGTGGTCTGTCAGTATCCTGCGAATCTCAACTGCCGGTTTGAACTCGTTAGTGGCTGAGTCCAGCAGGTTGAACCACTCCAGGTGCACTGCTCCCGGAACGTGGCCGACGCGCTTGTTGCCCCGGCTCATGCTGCCGTCCCATTCGCCGTCGCTGCGCACGTCCCAGATCACCGAATCACCGACCTCGCAGGCCTGCTTCAGGTCATCGACCGTCGCCAGTTTGGAGTCGTCGCGTTTGGGGGTAAAGGTCACTGACTTCGGAGCTGCCGGCCCGAAATCCACCTTCCCACCATTGGCAACCCAAGCCCGCCAGCCTCCGTTCAGGATCTTGACGTTGGTGTGGCCGTAGGTGTTCAGGGACCACCAAAGCCGGGCGGCGGTCAGGCTGCGGGAGTGGTCGTAGGCGATGACCAGGGTGTCGTCGCCGATGCCTAGGCCCTCGCACATGGCCTTGAACTGTTCCGGCTGCATCAAAAACAGCCGGCCCGAGGCCGGGTCTTTCTCGTAGTTGTCGGGCACCAAGACCGCGCCGGGTATGTGGCCCCGGGCGTAGGCGGCGTCGACCTCGCAATCGACGATCACCACGTCAACATCGCCTTTGTGGGCGTCAACCCAGGCGGCGTCCACCAATAATTCAGGGCGTGCGTATCCCTCAGTTGCCATGGTTCCTCCTACCCGCTCCGGTCTCGAAATCCGGGCTAGCAAATTGTAGGTTATGCCGTTTAGGTGGTCAATACAGGCGCACGCACAGGCGTCAACCACGAGGCCAAGCTTTCCTTGCCTGGCTAGTATGAGGCAGTTAGAATAAAGCCACCTAAAATCAATGCTGGCGGAGCATGTTGCCCGCCATTCCGGAGCCCCCACGATCCAAGAAATTCGGTATGTTTGTGCTGCCTTCCTGGCCCCAGCGGGAGCAATGCCACGAGGGCCGGCTCTACCACGAATTGATCGAAAATCGACAGGTATCAGCCGTCAGCGATAAGGGAAAACCGGCGCCCGGAAGGCATTCAGAAAAAGCTGACGGTCCCGATTACATCGAGGACTGACAGCTAAGGAGCTAACCATGGTCCAACAAGGACAGATCGACCATCTACTTCAGGAAACCGGCCAGATCATGCCGCCTCCGTCTTTAGTGCAGCAAGCATTCCTCCAAGACCACGATGCCGCCTACAAGCATTCCGTGGAGAACCCGGAGTCCTTCTGGGAGGAGGTGGCCAAGGAGCTGGACTGGTTCAAGCCATGGGAGTCGGTCTTCGAATGGACCTACCCCACCTTCAAGTGGTTCCTGGGCGCCAAGTGCAACATCACCTACAACGCCTTGGACCGGAACCTGACCAACGGAAACAAGAACAAGGCAGCCTTCATCTTCCTGGGCGAGGACGGCTCAGAGCGCATCTTCACCTACGGGCGCCTGGCCCAGATGGTCAACCGGTTCGCCAACGGCCTGAAGTCCCTGGGCGTGAAAAAGGGCGACCGGGTCGTGATTTACATGCCTCTGTCCCCGGAAGGGGCAATCGCCATGCTGGCCTGCGCCCGCATCGGCGCGGTGCATAGCGTGGTCTACGCCGGCTTCAGCGTCGGATCGCTGCGGGGTCGGATCACGGACGCCCAGGCCAAGGTTGTGATTACCGCCGACGTTGGCTACCGGCGGGGCAACGAGGTCGACCTGAAGGGCATCACCGACGCGACCGTCAAAGACCTTGACCTGGTGGAGCACGTGATCGTCTGGAGCCGTAAGGGCGCCACGGAGAATCCAGGACCCAAGGACGTCGATTTCGATCAACTGATGGCTGAGAGCAGCATCCACTGTCCGGCCGAGGAGATGGACTCCGAGGACCCGCTGTACATCCTCTACACCAGCGGCACCACCGGCGCCCCCAAGGGAGTCCTCCACGTCCACGGCGGCTACATGGTGGGTACTTACTATCACTTCAAGACCTTCTGGGACGTTAAAGACGACGACGTTTTCTGGTGCACCTCGGACATTGGCTGGGTCGTGGGCCACAGCTACATCGTCTATGCGCCGCTGGTCTCCGGGGCCACCACGGTCTTCCGGGAGGGGGCCATCGACCATCCCAACCCCGGCGTGTTCTACGAGATAATTGAGAAGTACGGCGTGAACGTGATTTTCACCGCGCCCACTCTCCTGCGCATGTTGATGCGCTACGGCGAGGAATACCCGCTGAAGTATGACCTGACGTCGCTGCGGTTCCTGACCTGCGCCGGAGAGCCCCTGAACCCCGAGGCCTTGAAATGGACCTACGAGTTCATCTGCGGCAACGGGGAGTGGGGCCACATCGTGGACAACTGGTGGCAGACCGAGACCGGCGGCCCCTGCCTGGGCACATCGGCCACCATGCCGGTCAAGCCGGGCCGGGTGGGACGCGCGCTGCCTGGGGCCGAGTTGGATATCGTGGATCGGGAAGGCCAACCCATCACCGAGCCGAACGTGGGCGGACTGCTGGTGATCACCAAGCCCTTCCCCCACTTCTACCGGACCGTGTACGGCGACCCGGAACGCTACGCCAAGGACTGGAACACCATCGCCGGCGTTTACTTGACTGGCGACGTTGCCCTGCGGGACGCCGAGGGCTACTACATGGTGGTAGGGCGGGCCGACGACGTATTGAACGTGGCCGGCCACCGGATCGGCTCTGCTGAGGTCGAGAGCGCTTTGGTCTCCCACGCCGCCGTGGCGGAGGCGGCGGTCATCGGCAAGCCCGACGAACTCCGCGGCGAGGTCATCAAAGCCTTCGTCACACTGCGCATGGGCCAGGAACCGTCCGATGAGATGGTTGCGGCCCTGAAGCTGCACGTCCGGGAAGAACTGGGCCCCATCGCGGTCCCCGCCGAGATAGACTTCATGCCCGTCCTGCCCAAGACCCGCTCCGGCAAGATCATGCGCCGCCTACTAAAAGCCAACGAACTGGGGATAGACCCAGGGGATATCACGACTCTGGAGGAGTAGGGGGGCGGAAATCCCCCCAACCCCCCTTTCGTAAAGGGGGCTTCCTTACTTCATATATTAAAGCGCTAATCAACCTTTAAATAAAATCCTGACAATAGCATGGTATATCGGCTATCATGCTAATGGGCTTCGCTGGCCAATGCACCGAAGATGTGTTCAATGGAGTTAATTCTTCTGCGGCCAGACGGTCGTGTCCACGGGCTTTACTGGGGGTGGCCTCGAGAAAACTCGATCTTCTTGATTCCGCTGTAGCACTGAGTGACCTGTCGGTACCACCCGGGAACCGGCTTGAGGTCCTGAAGGGTGATCGGGAGGGCCAGCACAGCATTCGGATAAACGGGCAATACCGAATCTGTTTCGCCTAGTCAGAGACCGGGGCAAATGAAGTCGAAATCGCCGACTACCATGGGTGATTTATATGGATGAAAAGGAAAGATTATGATGGTTAGAGTGCCGTCCAACAGAGAACCTACCCATCCCGGTGAAATGCTGGCTAAGGAATTCTTGGAGCCGATGGGCATAACCCAGCGTGACCTGTCCGACGGGATTCACGTACCGTATCAGCGTGTGAACGAGATCGTGAACGGACGCCGGGGCATCACGGCCAGCACGGCTCTACGACTCGCCAAGTTCTTTGGCAATTCTGAGGAGTTTTGGCTCTATCTGCAGTTGCGATGGGACTTGTATCAAGCGCGAAATTCCGAAGAAGCCGGTCTGGAAGAGATTCAACCATTGAGCGCCTGATTCCGTGAACGTTTTGCTCGAAGAGATGATCGCGTCTCCCCCTTTCTTAAAGGGGGACTAAGGAAGATTTTCACTCTTCGACGCCACCAAACTCGAACCATCCACCGCCTGGATGATAAACTGATTCTACGCCACACCCGCGCCTAACCCGCCGGGCTAGAAACGAAACCAGCGGCGCCAACCCGCCGCTTTGCAAGATAGGCGGACCCCATGATGCACCGCGTCGTGCCGGAAAAGCCGGTAGATAAAAAAAACACCCTTGGCCTCCCGGCTCCGTCCAGTCCTATGTTGGGCCGGACGATTCGGCTCTTCCGTCCCTACCGTTTTCAGGTAGTGGCGGTGTCGGTGCTGATATTGCTCACCGCCAGCATCGGCGTGGTCAACCCGCTGCTCATCAGGACCGTGTTCGACGATGGCCTTTTCCCGGCATCGGGCGGCCCCGACATGGAGCTCCTTTGGACTCTGGCGGCGATAATGTCATCCATCGCCATCGCCAACGGACTCATGGGCGTTCTCCAGGTCTATATGACCAACCACGTGGGCCAGAGCGTCATGCGCGACCTGCGTGACTCCGTCTATGCCCACCTCCAAGGCATGTCCCTGGGGTTCTTCACAAGCACACGCACCGGAGAGATTCAGTCCCGCATCTCCAACGACGTGGGAGGGATCCAGTCGGTGGTGACCAGCACGCTGACCGATACCCTCTCCAACACTGTCATTTTCCTGAGCACCCTGGTCGCCATGCTGATCCTGTCCTGGCAACTGACCATCGTGGCCGTGGCGACAGTGCCCTTCTTCTTTGCGTTGACCAAGTTTGTGGGGAAGAAACGGCGGGCGGTAACGGCCGAAGCCCAGCGGTCCATGGCCGAGGTCACGGCCATCACCCAGGAAACGCTGTCGGTCTCGGGGATCATGCTGGCTAAATTGTTCGGGCGGCAGTCCCAGGAGATGGCCAATTTCCACCGCCACAACCAGGAGCAGTCCGACCTGGCGGTGCGGCAGCAGATGATCGGGCATTCATTCTTTGCTGTTGTGATGACTTTTCTGTCCATCTCCCCGGCATTCGTCTACCTGCTGGCGGGTTATCTGATGTCGGGCGACGGACCGTCTTTGGTCTCGAACGGGACCATCATCGCCTTCACAACCCTCCAGAGCCGGCTGTACTTCCCCGTTGGGAGGCTGCTGCAGGTGTCGGTGGAATTGCAATCGTCCATGGCCTTATTCGAGCGGATCTACGGCTATCTCGACCTGAAGCAAGATATCCAAGACGCCCCGGACGCCGGCCCGCTGGACTTAACGCGGGTCTCCGGCGGGATAAAGTTTGACTCGGTTCGGGTCAATTACTCCCGGTCGTACGGTGAACCTGAGCCTGAAGAAGACTTACGGGCGGCGGAAGAAGAGTCCCGGATGTGGGCTCTGGACGGCGTGAGCCTGGATATTCCGCCCGGCCAACTGGCCGCATTCGTCGGCCCCAGCGGCGCGGGAAAGACAACTCTGGCGTACCTGGTGCCCCGGCTCTACGACGTGACTGAAGGCTCGGTGTCCATCGACGGGACTGACGTTAGAAAGATCAGGCAAGTGGACCTGGCGGCCATCATCGGCTTCGTAACCCAGGACAGCTATCTGTTCCACGACACCATGGAGAAGAACCTGCTCTACGCCCGTCCGGAAGCCACCAGAGACGAGATGGTCGCAGCGGCCAAGGCGGCCTTCATCCACGACCGGATCATGGAGATGCCGGAGGGCTATGACACAGTGGTGGGAGAACGGGGGTTTCGCTTGTCCGGTGGCGAGAGACAGCGGCTGTCCATCGCCAGGGTGGTCCTGCACCAGCCACGGGTGCTGATTCTGGACGAGGCTACGTCGGCATTGGATACGGTCAGCGAGCGCTACGTACAAGCGGCGTTGCAACCGCTGATGCACGACCGCACCACCATGGTAATCGCCCACCGTTTGTCGACAATCATCGCGGCCGACGTGATCTACGTCGTGGACCGGGGCCGGATCGTGGAGCACGGCCCCCACGACGAGCTGCTGGCCCAGGGCGGTCTATACGCCACCCTCTACCAGCAGCAGTACGGCGGAGGGCGCATCGAGGCCTACTGCGAAGACGGAGTGATATTCAGTGACGGCAGCATCAGCACGGCCGAGCGGCCGGAGCCGGCGTTGGCGGGCAGCGGCCAGGATGGCCCTCGGCGCACCGGACGAGGCGATGACCGGATGCCCTGGGAGGAGTAGGCTCGGGTAATCGCTATCATGGGGTTGACTGCGGCGCGTCCATGGTTCGAGGGGCTCACCACGAACGGTTGATTGAAGTTGAGCTTGGAATTGGAAGTCTGATGCCCGTCAACCCCGTTCGTCGTGGGTTGAGCGATCGCCACCAACATACGGTTTGGCTTCTGGTGTCGCCGTTTTGGCGGTAAGTGATTGGGTTAATCGGCTATCTAATGCAGCATAATTCCAATTAAGGTGGAGTTGGACCCTAGTCTAACTTTCCAGCAGTTAAATGGTTTCGCAGGCAGATTGATAGTTTCTGAGAACGTCGCCTGGTTGCTTAAGGCCGCCTGGTTGGAATGGGACGTGATGTAGGTACCGTTCGCTCAACTTGGGTTGAGCAATCGCCACCAACATACACGTTAGGCTCAGGAATTGTCGTCCTAGGAGTCAGCAATTGGCTTAAACGGCGTGGCTTTGCAGCGTAAGAACAAATAATCGTGGAGTTGGGTCTCTCTCTTCGTCACTCCGCTTTTCTTTTGGCAATCCTTGAGGTCGCCCCGCTACACCATTTCCACCAATGGCCTGTTTAACGGTGGGCGGTGTGTGTTGTCGGCGCGGTTGTAATGAGCTCATTGAATCCACCTAATCGAGCGGTCAAATTAAGTTCGATTGAAGCTGAGCGGCTACGATGAGCCTCGATCTAAGCGACAAGTTCTTTCCGCGACACTGTTGAGAGTAGGCAACGCACCGCGCCCCGACGACTCACCGACCTTGCCACACTGGAGGGCGTTTTTCCGCAAAAGCACTAGGGCCTTCGCGGTAGTCCTCGGTACGAGTAAGGGTTGAGAAAAGTAGGTTCTCGAATCGCAGCGCGTCTTCTAATACTCTACCCAAGCTACGTAGCATGGATTCTTTGGCAGAACGAACACCCAATGGACCGTTCATGGTTATCAGATCGGCCATCCGCTCGGCTGCGGGAATTAAATCTGCATGAGTTACGACTTGACTGACCAAACCGATTCTCAAAGCTTCCGTAGCGTCGATCGCTTCACCGGTGAGTTGCATCTTTAACGCATTTCCTAATCCTACGATCAACGGCAATCGGACCGTTCCGCCATCGCAATGGTGGAATCCTCTTTGTACTTCAGAACAACCGAACTGCGCAGAATCGGACGCAATCCGTATGTCACAAGCTAAGGCTAGTTCTAGACCTCCGGCCAAAGCGTATCCGTTTACGGCTGCGATTATGGGCTTCCATATTTCAAGACCTCGAGTGATTCCGCCAAAACCATATCTATTCGAATCTTGTCGGGTGTCATAAATATCGCGTTCGGCCAGCAGCGGGGTGTATGTCTTTAGGTCCGCGCCAGCGCAAAATGCGCGGTTCCCAGCGCCGCTGAGAATGGCTACCCAAGCATCTGAGTCATCTCGGAATTCTTCCCATATCTGGACCATGCGATTATGTTGATCAGGGCCGAGCGAATTCATTGTGTCTGGGCGGTTTATCGTGATGTGCGCTGTATTGCCACGTCTTTCGTAAGCTACGTCCGCTGTGTCAGCCATGGTTTTTCTCCTGGATATCACTAAATTGACGCTTTAGTGTACGAAATTTTCATCACTGAGTTCGGCCCTGACCGGCCCATTCAACAATCCAGTGTCTTAGGTACCATCACCTACGAGCGGGATTATGATCACAAAGCCATTTACCCCAAGCATGCCTTCGTGGATTAGAATGACCGTACCACGCCTAATATCAGGCTGTCTGGAACCCGGATCGGGAGGGGAGTAATGGCGCAGGTCTTCGATGGGATCACGGTCCTTGAC